>Ga0187893_10002462_pt1 | contig 40669 bp, 36 predicted proteins | sample MA1701074metaG_FD_139574 | JGI IMG/M metagenome (GOLD analysis project Ga0187893, IMG submission 139574) | White microbial mat communities from a basaltic lava cave in the Kipuka Kanohina Cave System on the Island of Hawaii, USA - MA170107-4 metaG ...
GGACCAAACTCTCACCGCAACCTTCCGCCAACCGTTTGATGTACTTGCACTTACAAACACGACTTGGCAAAGAAAAAAGGCCGCGGGAACCTCTTCCAGCGACCTTTGTCCTGTTTGGCGGAGCCGACGGGACTCGAACCCGCGACCTCCGACGTGACAGGCCGGCGTTCTAACCAACTGAACTACGACTCCGCGTAGAAACTAAATTTTCAAAGTCGGTAAAGTCCGACAAACTTCAGTTTGTCGCTAAGCTTCGCACAGTTTGTCATTGAATGACAGGTCAATTCAAACTGAAACTCGTCGCGAAAGCTTCCAACTAAAGCGTTGGTCCAGCGAAAGTTAACGACAGACTGAAGTTTGTCGGACATCAGACTGAAGTTTGTCGGACATCTTCAAATGGTAGGCACGGAGGGACTCGAACCCCCAACCTCTTCCTTGTAAGGGAAGCCGTCTACCATTGACGTACGTGCCTATTCCCAGAACAAACTTTTCTTGTCTGTCAATCTGTAACACAGGTTAAAATCTGTGCCACTAAAACCTTGACGGCACGTTTAATCCAAAGAGCTTTCAAAAACCGCGCGTTTCGAATCTTGAACGCGAGTGGTCATGCTAAGAGAGCCAGAGCCGAACTGTCAAGGCGCAGCAACAAAAGAGGGAACTAAGGGGCGCAATTAAAAGTGAGGGTCGAATACCCCCGACGGGAAGAAGCTATGAAAACTCAGACACTAGCCACAGATTAACGGGGATGACACGGATCAGAAACGAATAAAATCCTTAAGCAGCTCCTTTACTATTGTTTTTGACCCGTGTCATCCGCGTTCATTTGTGGCTAAAGTTAGGTTTCTTTTTCACAACGTCAAAAGTTGGCGGCGTCTCGGGGCTTCCTTGCGAACTCTCACTATTAATTGCACCCGGAACTAAGAGTGAGGTTAAGATGATCGTCTTAAACCAGTCTTTTAAAGGGTTTTGGTTCCGCGTTTTACTCCGCGAGTGATTTTCCGTGCCATATCATTGCCGGGCGTCCGATGCCCAATTCCGGTGTGCAGGTTTGCAGTTCCGGCTCATCACGTTGTAGTTTAGCTCAAAGCCGGGAGTCCAGAATTCTACTGCCATGCAGTCAGGCATACCCAGTCGGATTTTCAAGTGTTTCAGATACGCCACCCTATGCCTGGCGTCGCTTTGCATATCAGCGAGCGCCTTGCCCGCCGGTTTGCAGGAGTCGAGTAAACAGAGACCACGGCGAGTTACCAATCCTCAAACCCAACCCCCCGCCACAACCGGCAACTCAAACACTTCGATAGAAGATGTTGACGAAGGCGACGTAGTCCGCGTGGAGACACAGTTGGTAACCGTCCCGGCGGTAATCAAGAACAGCGCGGGACGCCCGATCGCAGGATTACGCCGCGAAAACTTTGTCGTGTTCGAGGATGGACAGCGTCAGTCGATCGCGAACTTTGGCACGACGGATGCCCCGTTCGAAATTGCGCTGTTACTGGATACCTCCGGCTCGACTCGCGAGGATGTCACACTTATAAGCGAGGCTGCGATTGCTTTTGTCAACAGCTTGCGTCCGGGCGATCGGGTTGCCATTGTGGCTTTTAATACGGAGCCGCAGGGGAACGGTCAGATCGCAACAGTCGAAGTGCTCTCGGAGCTCACCACGGACCGCAAGCTGTTGCAAAAGGCCATCGGAAATCTCGGCGGGGCGAATGGAACTCCTTTTTATGACGCGCTGAATCGCATTGCTCAGGACATATTCCGAGAAGCGCCGCGAGCAGAGGTGATTGGCCGCCGCGCCGTGGTGGCGCTGACTGATGGAGTTGATTCGGCCAGCGAAACGGACTTTGCCGCCGCCCGCGGGAAGCTTACTCGGGGGGGCATTGCCAGCTACTTTATTCAGGTCAATACGGAGGATTTTGTAGAAGACCGTTTGTTGAAAGATTGTCAGGATGATGGGCGCCTGAGTCTTTCGGTAAAGCAACTCCAGCGTTACCGTGCTCTCTTTCTGCCGCGCGCGAAATCAGAAGACTACATGGATTTCTGCCAGATGGGTTCATTCGAGCGCATGCAGATCAGCCGCGATCTATACAACCTCGCCCGGCGCGAGATGAACGATCTGGCGAAGACGAGTGGCGGCAAGATTTTTACCGCCGCAACCCTCGGGGATGCTCGCGCGGCGTTCTCTCAAGTGGCGCAGGAGATCGGAACGCAATACAGCCTGGGGTATTATCCGACCAACAAGGTGCGCGACGGGAAGTTTCGCGCGATTCGCGTGGAAGTGCGCGGTGTTTCTGATAAACCGCAAGTAAGCGCCCGCGAAGGCTACTACGCCCCTAAAGAATAGATTCATTTTCCATTTATCATTGGACATTTTCATTTGACATCTTGTTTAAATGAAAATGAGAAATGTCAAATGATATTGGGAAACCTCAGTTTGTCGTTTCCTTTTTGAGATTCGACTTTGAGACTCGAATCCTTTCAGCGAACGACATACTAAACGACAAACTGAACGAAACAGACTTGAACGACAGACTGAACGACAAACTAAACGACAAACTAAACGACAAACTGAACGAACAGACTTGAACGACAGACTGAACGACAAACTGAAGTCTGTCGGACAAATGAAAAATGAGAAATGTCAAATGATATATGGAAAATGCTTTAGGAAATTCGACAATAGATGACATGACTATCTTCCATCGCATCATCCTGATCGTGCTGGATGGAGCCGGCATTGGCGAAATGCCGGATGCCGCCAATTGGGGCGACAAGGGGTCGGATACTTTTGGTCACATTCTCGCGTCGCGCGACGTGCGTTTGCCAAACCTCCAACGATATGGCCTCGGCAACATCCGGCCTTTAAGAAATATCCCGCCGCTGGATCACCCCGAGGGCTCCTATGGCCGTTGCGCCTTGCGCTCAAATGGAAAAGACACCACCACCGGCCACTGGGAAATGGCGGGATTAATTCTCGAACGCCCTTTCCCCACTTACCCCGATGGATTTCCCGCGAACGTCATCGAGCAATTTGTTAAAGAGACCCGCGTACCTGGAATTCTGGGAAACGTACCTGCGTCGGGAACTGAGATCATCAAGGAGCTGGGCGACGAACATGTCCGTTCGGGGAAGCCGATTGTTTACACCTCGGCCGATTCGGTATTCCAGATCGCCGCTCATGAGGAAGTAATTCCACTTTCACAACTTTACGAGATCAGCAAAACCGCTCGGCGCATTCTGGAAGGGGAGCATGAAGTAGGCCGCGTCATCGCTCGACCTTTTCTCGGCAAGTCGGGGTCGTATTTCCGGACTGAGAATCGCCACGATTATGCGGTGCCTCCTCCACGAGACAATCTTTTGGTGACGCTGAAAGATAACGGGCTTGAGGTTGTGTGCATCGGAAAGATTGCCTCAATTTACGACTCGAACGGTGTAACCCAGGATCTGACCGCCAAAAACAACGAGCAATCAATCGATCAGACCATCGCGGCGCTGGAACAAGAATCTCGCGGATTGATCTTCTCCAATCTGGTGGACTTTGACATGCTCTATGGGCATCGTCGGGACACAGAAGGCTTTGCGCGCGCACTTGAACACTTCGACTCCCGGCTTCCTGAGATTGAGGGGGCAATGCGCGACGACGATCTGATAATCATAACCGCCGACCACGGCAACGATCCGACGTTCCCGGGAACCGACCATACACGCGAATACGCGCCTTTACTGGCTTATGGAAAGAGAGCGCGGCCCGGGGTAAATCTTGGTACGCGCGACTCGCTCGCGGACATCGGACAAACAATTGCGGAGAATTTCGGGCGGAGGCTGATTGCCGGGACGAGTTTCTTATCAGAGATTGGTGAGGGCTAATCCTGACGCGCCGACATTGAGCCTTCATGCCACAGGAAATGATTCTCGGCTCCAGCACCTGAATGATTCCTGATTAGTGATGAGTCCTTCCTGAGGCCCCAGCCTTTGATGGTGCGAATGCTTGCTTCTTCGACAAGCTCCGATGAATTGTCTCAATCCAAATATCAGTCTTGATGAAGCCCGTGCCCCAGTCTTTCCATTCATCAGGCAATCCTTCCGACTTGATCTCCGCTAAAAACTTGCCTGCGGCCATTTTCTTCCGCACGATGTCCACAGTCTGAACCAGCATCCGGTGGTAAGCCCTCAAATCGTCCAGTGAAGAAATCGGACCATGCCCAGGGATGATCTTCACGTCCGCTGGAAGCTTCGCGATAATCTCACCGATATTTCTGGCCAACCCTTCAACACTTCCACCACTTTCGAGATCCACAAAGGGAAATCTACCCGCAAAGAAGTCGTCGCCCATGTGCACCACATTGGAATTGGTAAAGAAAATGACGCTGTCGCCGTCGGTGTGGCCCTGAGGGAAGTGAATTACGCGGATCTCCTCGCCGTTAAAATGAACCGAAAGAGATTGGCCAAAGGTGATGACCGGCAGGGCCTCTTTCGGCGAAGCGGGAGTCGTCCGCTTGAAGAACTCAGACTTTTGCTCGGTGGCCAGTCGTTTGCGCACATTGTCGTGCGCAATAATTGGGGCTTCCGGGCCAAAAACAACGTTGCCGCCGGTGTGATCTCCGTGCCAATGAGTATTCAGCACAAACTTAAGTTTGCCATCACCGAGAGTTTTCAGCGCGGCCTTGATCTTGTCGGCGAGCGGGGCAAACTGATCGTCAACGATCAGGATACCGTCTGACCCGACAGAGACGCCGATGTTGCCGCCCGCGCCTTGCAGCATATGCACGTTGCCGCCGACTTTGGTGGCCTGTACCTCAACTTTGGAAAAGTCCTGTTGCGCGCCGATGCTGGTTGCAGTCAAGCAAACGATAAAAGCACTCAAAAGAGATCGGTTCCTGGTCATTAAAAAGTCTCCTTAAGGTTCCAAAAATAAACACGATTACACAAACTGAATACTGGGAGCGCGGGCGTCTCGCCCGCACCGGGTTCGATTCATTCTCCTCAGTAACCAACTCAGGTGCAGATAATCGCGCTTTAAGAACTAAACTTTCGGACGTGTATCCCAGTCACAACTTGCGCGCGAGACGCCCGCGCTCCCAGTAACCAACTTGACGCAATGCTCACTGCCCAGGATTCTTCAGTACCGCGATAAACGGCAGGTTACGGTAACGTTCGGCAAAATCCAATCCATAACCAACCACGAAATGATCGGGAATCTTGAATCCGAGATAGTTAATCTCAACGTCGCGCTCCCGCCGCTCATATTTGTCGAGCAAAGCCACGAGCTTCACACTGGCGGCGCCGCGCGATTTCAAATTTGCCAACAAATAAGAGAGCGTCAGTCCCGTATCCACGATGTCCTCGACAACTATCAAGTCACGTCCTTCCACCGGAACATCGAGGTCTTTCAGGATGCGCACCTCACCCGAGGTACGGGTCGCCGAGCCATAGCTCGAGATGGCCATGAACTCGATGCCCAGACGGGTGTCAATGGCGCGCAAAAGATCGCTCAGAAAAAAGCAAGCGCCTTTGAGCACCCCGATAAGCAGCGGGTTGCGCCCAGCATAGTCGCGTGTGATCTCGGCGCCAAGTTCTTTGATACGCGCTTGAATCTGCTCCTCGGGAAGAAGGACTTCGAGGTTGGGATTACTGAATTCGGACGGCAGTTGCGCGGAAGAAGTAGCCAAAAAAATATCTCCTGATGATTATTAAAGTCGATGGCCTTTGCGTCAGAGCCCTGTGGTGCGACATACTATGCAAGCTCTCCACTTAAGGTCAATGTCAAAGACGAACCACAAGGAAAATAAAACAGAAACGTTCGCGAGATCCATCCTGAGTCGTGGCAGCATCCTGAGTCGTGGCGGGCTGATGACTTTGTTCTTGCTTTGCCTGGTCACGATCGCCAGCCCCGAAGCGATCGCTCAGCAGAACGAGCCGATCCAGCCATGCATCGAGAAGAAGCCTTGCACCATCGAGCCAGGTTCGGCAAACAAGCCAAACTCCTCAGTCAGGCGACCCGCCACTCGCAGACGAAGCTCAAGAGCTAAGCGCACCTCGAAACCCACGCCCCCCGCAATAGTCGTCGAGTCCCGAGTCAGCGAAACACTCATCGATGCGAGCATCCCGCCCGATCCTGCAGTCGAGAAAATTCTAAAGCCTTACAGTACCAAGGTGCGCGAGCTCGATAATGAAATTGGAAAACTGGAAGGAGAATTGAGCAAAGGCTCAATTGGCGCCGGCTCGCTTGGGAACTTCGTTGCCGACGGCATTCGAGCACAGTCAAGCGTGCGACTTGGCAAGCCTGTTTTACTTGCGATCACCAACAACGGCGGCTTGCGCAAAAACACGATTGCCCCGGGGAATCTGAGGGCAATGGATGTCTTTGAGCTGCTGCCCTTCGAGAATGCGTTGATCGAGATTGATTTGACTGGCGAACAACTGCTGAGACTGCTATCGGTTGTGACCGCGGGCCAGGACGCGCAGTCGGGAGCCCGAATAAAGTATCGCCTCAGGCCGGAGAATAATAGGCCGGGGCTCGTTAGTGCCGTTCTGGTTGATCGTGATGGCCGTGAGACCCCGATCGACCCGAAAGCCACCTACACTATAGTAACCATCGACTACCTTCTAAAACTGGCGAGCGGGAGTTACTCGATTCTACAAGAAGGCCAGAACGTAAGGCCCCTCGGAGTAACCATTCGCGATGCGATCATGGATTATGTGAAAGCTGAAACTGCGGCTGGCCGGACAATCAAGCCAAAGCTGGACGAGCGATTCGTCCTGATTAACCCGGACGATTCCAAGCCGGAGGCGAAGCCGGAATGATCAACCGAAGAAAATTTCTTACTACTTCCGCAGCTTTTGGGGCATCACTCCTCGTCCGGCCTGATGGGTTTGGCTCGGCGACCAGCCGAGTGTTCGAGTCTCTCGCAGCGCCGCTTCTCAAAGCCGGCTCCGGCGAAACGCTGATCACGATACTTCACACCAACGACACCCACTCGCAAATCGAACCGCTGCCGGCGAATGACAAGCTTTTTCCAGGCAAAGGTGGCGTCGCGCGCCGAGCCACTCTCGTGAAGCGTATTCGCAAAGAGAATCCCAATACGCTCCTGATCGACGCCGGTGATGTTTTCCAGGGCACACCGTATTTCAACTTTTATAAGGGTGAAGTTGAATACAAAGCCATGACCGCGATTGGCTACGACGCCGGCACGCTGGGCAACCATGAATTTGATAACGGCGTTGAAGCTCTGGCCGCCGCGATGAAGTTCGCAAAATTTGATTTACTTTCGGCAAATTACGACGTACGCGGGACGCCGCTCGAGGGTCGCGTGAAACAATACGCGGTGCGCGAGCTGGGTGGTGTGCGAGTGGGGTTATTTGGCATGGGCATCAGTCCGGTGGGATTGATCACGCCGGCTAACTTCAAGGGAATCACTTATCAGGATCCGGTGGCAGCCGCGCGCCAAGTGGTCAAGACTTTGCGCGAAACTGAGCGCTGCTCGCTCGTGGTAGGCATGTCACATCTTGGCTATTACTCATCGCCACGCGAGGGACAGGTGGGTGATTCGCAAGTGGCTGCCCAGATTGACGGCATCGACTTTATCGCCAGCGGACACAACCATACATTCATGGAGAAGCCCGTCAGCGTGAAGCAGCCTTCTGGAAAAGAGACGTTGATCTTTCAAGTTGGCAGGGGTGGAATCTTTGTCGGCCGAGTGGACTTCGTAATCAAGTCAGGGAAGGTGTTTGGCTGCGCGGGCGCGCTTGCTGCGGGAGTCCGACAAACTTTAGTTTGTCGTTGACTTCGGAAGTTCGTGCCTGTCCGAGGGGAAGGTCTTGAAAACGCCAAACTTTAGTTTGTCGTTGACTTCGGAAGTTCGTGCCTGTCCAGAGAAAGCCTGGAAAGAAACGACAAACTGAAGTTTTGTCGGACAATTAAAATGCCTGATGATCGATCAGATCGCGACCGGATTCGCGCCCTGGTGCGCGATGTTCTAGACAAGGCTGTCTCCTCAGGCGACGGGCCTGACGTCGCGAACTCATCTACCGCTCGCGACGTGGCGACCTCGCCAACCGCAAGCCGCTTCATTGATGTCAATCCGAGCGATCCACTTGCTGATTCGCACTCCATTCGCGACGAATCAGCAAAGACGGTCATCACTGAAGACGACGTTCGGGGTCTTGAAACAGGTTCGGTGTTGCGCATTTCCGAGGGAGCGCGCCTGACGCCTCTGGCCGCGGACATTGTGAGCGAAAGAAAGATCGAGATCATTCGACGGGCGCTCAGGCGCGGATCAAAGACCTCGCGGATGATTGCAGTTGGCGCCGACCACGGTGGTTTTAAAATGAAAGAAGAGCTCAAGGCATTCCTTGCTGAGTTGGGACACCGTGTTCACGACTTTGGCACCTACTCCGAAGAGGCTGTCGACTATCCCGATTTTGCTCACGCGGTGTCTCGAGCGGTGGCGGATGGTTCAGCCGAGTTAGGAATTATTATTGATGGGGCCGGCGTCGGCAGCGCGATGACGGCGAATAAGGTTCCCGGGGTGCGTGCTGCTGCTTGTTATACGGCGGCGGTGGCACGCAATTCACGTGAGCATAACGATGCTAACGTCCTCACTCTCGGTAGTAAAACGATAACGAGCGCCCAGATGCGCGAGATCGTAAATGCCTGGTTGACCGCCGAGATTAGCGAGACTCGCCATCGCAAAAGAGTTTCAAAAATTGAGGCCATTGAACGCCAGTATCAGCGCCCAACTTGATCAGTAATCGAAATCAGCGCCAATTAGTTCATCGGTAACCTGGATTCTGAATTCGAGGGAGGCCAACGCTTGGCGCGAAACGATCCACCAAATAACCACTAAGCACCACTAAAGAAATTTCGTGTTAGTTGGTGAGGTTTAATTGATCGTCCCTTTAGTCGAGCCAGCTCGCATCGCAGCCCGGCGCACTACCCTTCGCAGTTGTGAGCACGCCTAGCGCGCAGCGTGGTAGAATGTTGCGCGTGAGGACGAGCGAAGATTCTGAGCTAATGCCCAACAACAGTTCACACAACGGCGACCTCGAGCTACTAGTCGAACAGATTACCGATGCCATAGTCGCGCGCCTCAACGGCGACGGAAGCGACCAGGCGGCGTTGTGCGGCTGTACTTCGGAATGCTTCAATCGTTGCCCGGAGCGGATGCATCGGGTGGTTGATGCGGGAGCCTCGCGCATCGGGCTGGTCCTCGGCCAGACTTCATCGGCGAAAGATTGGGCCCGGCTGATCGATCACACGCTGCTCAAGCCCGAGGCCACCGACGAAGATATCAAGCGTTTGTGCGAAGAGGCGGCTCGGTACCGCTTTGCTTCCGTATGTGTGAATCCGACGTGGGTGCGAGCTTCGGCCTGTAATCTACGTGGCACTGGCGTGCCCGTTTGCACAGTCATTGGTTTTCCGCTTGGGGCTACGCTGTCTGATGTCAAAGCATACGAAGCGCGGCGAGCGATCCTTGATGGGGCGCGTGAAGTCGACATGGTGATCAATGTCGGCGCGCTGAAGAGTGGAGACGATTGCCTGGTTGAGCACGACATTCATTCCGTGGTTGAAGTGGCGCATGAGTATGAGGCCACCTGTAAAGTCATTATTGAGACAGCGCTGCTAACCGACGACGAGAAAGTGCGCGCGTGTCTCGCAGCCAAAAAAGCGGGCGCTGATTTTGTCAAAACCTCCACCGGATTCTCGAAGGGAGGCGCGACGGTTGCTGATGTTGCCCTGATGCGCCGGACAGTTGGCTCGGAATTAGGAGTAAAGGCTTCCGGCGGAGTCAAGGGTTTGGAAGATGCGCGAAAGATGGTTGAGGCGGGCGCTACTCGCATTGGCGCCAGCGTCGGAGTAAAGATTGCGCAGGAAGCCGCCGGCCACACATCTTCAGGTGTCAGAACATCCGCTGAATACTAAATCCCGCCGAATTTCACACAGATCTAATAAAAACTGTGCAAACTCTTCCATACTGATTTCAGACCGCTTAATCAAACGTCAGATGGTGTCAATCAGATAGACTCCTCAGGTGATGTTAGTCAAATATGCTCAAGCATGTTCGGAATGATTGACTTCTGCGACGATCTGGAATATTTTACGCTGCTACTTGATAAGGGCTGAATTCTCACGAACAGCAAGCCACAACCAGGCATTCGTTCAATCCAGCCCGCGCTATCCGCAAACTCAATTTGATGGGACCCGTGGTGCATCACCCCCAGGAGGTCGTATGAGAAAACTCATTTCCAAGCATGTCGCGTTGATCATTCTGATCGCGGTCATCCTGATCCTCACCGTTATTTTCTTTGAGGACCACTTCCCACCTTTTCATCCAGCTGGCACGTTTAAAGGTGCGTTGTGGGCTTATTCGTTGAAATTCGTTGACCATTTGGGCATTGCAGTCCTTTCTATAGGTTTAGTCGGGCTGCTCCTGGAATTACCTCACTGGCAGGGGCATTTCCACAAATATATGGTGGCAACCATCACTGATAAGGAGTACCTGAAAAAATTCAGCGACCCGGAACTCAATGAGACTCAAACTAAGCTCATGAAAGTGTTTTTCAAGACCGAAGACATAGATAAGGAAGATAGCTTCTTCCGCTACTACCGAGAAAAGATTCAGGGCTTTATTGGCAAGCCTTATCGGGAAGGCACCACCGGGCTTACAAAGGTTAGTTACTCCGATGATGGGAAGACTTTCGTTGTCGAGGAGACCATCTCATTCGAATGCCGAAGGCTGGGCAAAGATATACAAAGCGAAGCAAAATGGACCACTGCGAAAGATGAGATAGACGACATCATTGACTTCAGGATCACGGTAACGGTACCTCCAGCCGTGGCTCAGCATTACCCTGAGGTGCCTCAGAAAAGAGTCTTCGATAAGAATGATGATCCCGATTCTCAGCTCAAAGAGATAACTGGTAAATGGGGATATAATGTCTCACTGGAAGAGTATAGAGGCATCGATGGACTGGAGGTTAAGTTAGAAGTCAAATATGTTGTGGCGCTGGACCGGGCATTCAGTTGGACAATGCCTTACATTTCCAAGGGCCTGAATTGTAAAATCACATTTCCGCTGGAGCTCAAGATCTTTACTGACCAGTTTGTCATGGAGGACGTTGAAGCTCCCGATGCTTCTCAGCCGGGCGTGTGCGTTTACCGATATCCTTATTGGTTATTGCCTGGAGACGGCTTAGCGTTCCATTTTCGAAAACAAAATTGAAGCAGCGTTAGCCTTTAGAGTTCGCGTTGGCCTTGGGGTTGTCCGAAGGGCTCAGAACTTTGTCGATCTTGGCTGCGAGTTGTATATGATACGTTGGCCTCGCCTCACGATAAATTGTTTGGGCCATCAGCCGCCCCGCGTCTGATTTGACAAGTTCTTCATATAAGGGTTTGACCAGTTTTTCGCGGCCAATGGAGAGCAGAAATTCAGTCAAACGTTCAAAAGCAGCTTCGTAATCGCTGCGTATTGCCAACAATAACCATTCATGGACTATCTCGAAATTACCCGAGCTGGTCAATCGAAACGTGAAATCGAGCTCTCGCATCTGCTGCTGATTCAACTTTTTCGGGAGGTATCTAAGAAAGAATAACCATTCATGCGTGGTCCATTCCCTTGCTGGAAGCACCTCGGTCGAAATCGAACCGTCAAGCCAGAGTTCCGCCTGCTCCTCTACTTCGGAGAAGGCGTCGGAGGTTATCTCGGGAGCAGAGCTTGGAAGGCCCGGCTCATAGAGCCATTGGGTAATAGGTACTCTCTGCGCCTTGTCAGGATCTTGCTGCAGTAGCTCGTCCTTTAGATACGCGACAAAGTCCCCGGTAGTAATGCTTTGGAACGCAAAACGGTTAAAATAATCGCGCAAAAATTGATCAAAGCGCTCTCTTCCGAATGTATTCTCGAGCTGTTTTAAGAACAACGCGCCTTTTTCGTAAGGAATTCTTGTAAAGCTTTCATCGGGGTCTCGATCTCTCAAGTCTATGTGAAGAATTTCCTGGTAGTCTTCTTTGGCGGCAAGTTCTTCTCTTAGACGCGTGCAACCAAGGGCGGATTCCATCTGCTCGCGCCTTTTGCCATAAAGCCTTTCCACAACTCGACGTTCCACATACGTCGTAAAGCCTTCATTGAGCCAAAAGTCGCTCCAAGTGGCGTTGGTGACGAGATTACCTGACCAAGAGTGAGCCAGTTCATGGGCGATTAAAGAAACGAGACTCTTATCACCGGCCAAAATCGTAGGCGTCACGAATGACAATCTTGGATTTTCCATCCCACCGAGTGGGAAGCTAGGTGGCAATACAAGGACGTCGTATCGATCCCACTGATATGCCCCATACAATTGCTCGGTGGCTTTCATCATATCCTCGGTATCAGCGAACTCGTTGGCGGCCTTATCAAGCATGGACGGCTCGGAGTAGACACCTGTTCGACGTCCAAGCGCTTGGAAACCCAATTCACCAACGGCCAAGGCAACGAGATAGGATGGAATGGGTTGGGGCATTTCAAACTCATAGTTCCCATCTCCTAAAGCCTGAGGGTTGTTTCCCGCACTCATCACGGCGAGCAAGTCAGAAGGCGTTTTGACTTGAGCCTGATACGTAAATCGCACTTGCGGTGTGTCCTGGAGGGGAATCCAACTTCGCGCATAGATAGACTGAGACTGTGTGAACATGAAAGGCCGGTTTTTGCCGGCCGTTTGCTCTGGGGCAAGCCATTGCAAGCCAATTGCGCCCCTGGCCGTAAAGTATTCTATGCGCACCCACTGAGCTGCCTCGGGTAATTGGATCTTGAGGGGCTGGCCAAGAATTGGGTGATTTGGGCCAAGAGCAAAGTGCGCAGGTGAGTAAACTAACCCATTAACAGACATTTCGACGTTTACAATACCAAGATCTTTGGTGTCCAGAATTAGAGGTTGTGATGGATCAGTTTTTTCGAGTATAAGGGTGGCCACTCCGTGCAGCGATTGATCTGCAAAGCGTACGTCCAAACTTAAAGCAAGATGGCGGACGCGCACGTAATGTGGATCGGAAAAAGAGTGAAAGTCCTTTGGAATAACACCTGGGCTTTTTGCTGTTTCTAACTGGTGGGTTGTGGTCATAGAGTCGTATCTTACTCCCGCAGAGACTTTAGAAATTACTACGAGAGTCGACAAAACGCAAAAGCTCGCGTTTGTATTTTATTGCGAGGATTCAGCTTTACATCTATGCTGCTTGCTTTAATAGCTCCCAATAAACTGAGGACCAATGCCTGCAAGTCGAAAACTGCTCGCTGTGATTCTTGGCGGAGGCGCCGGAACCCGACTGTTCCCGCTTACCCAACAACGGTCAAAACCCGCAGTCCCACTCGGAGGGAAGTATCGTCTTGTGGATGTGGCGATCTCCAATTGCATTAACTCAGATGTGCTCAGAATGTTTGTGCTCACTCAGTACAACTCTGCCTCGCTGAACCGTCATATCGCTCAGACATATCGCTTCTCGCATTTCTCCGACGGCTTCGTGGAGATTCTTGCTGCCGAACAGACCCCGGAGAGTCCGCAATGGTTCCAGGGCACCGCCGACGCGGTACGGCAAGTTCTTCCCCACATCAGAGATTGGGGCATCGATACGTTGCTGATCCTATCAGGCGATCACCTTTATCGCATGGATTATCGGGAGTTCCTGACGCGTCATCATGAAACCGATGCAGACGTGACCGTTTCGGTAATTCCATGCGATCCCATATCTGCCAGCGACTTTGGTTTGCTCAAGACCGATCCCGACGGCCACATAATCGAGTTCAAAGAAAAGCCTAAAGGCGAAGATCTCGAGTCGATGCGTGTGGACACGACAAGCCTTGGCCTCAGCGCCGAGGAAGCTGCCGCGCGTCCGTTCCTCGCGTCGATGGGGATCTATGTGTTCAAGTACGATCGGCTGGAGCAACTTCTTGCTGAAGATCCGACCTGGCTTGATTTCGGCAGGGAGGTGATTCCGGGAGCCATTAAACTGGGAAAGGTCCACGCGTTTCTATTCAACGATTACTGGGAAGACATCGGAACGATTGGCGCTTTTTATAAAGCAAATCTGGACCTGGCTTCCAACATTCCGAAGTTCAACCTGTTCGATGCCGAAGCGCCGGTCTATACGAGGGCTCGCTATCTGCCGCCGTCAAAGATCGAGCATTCCGAGATCCGTGATTCAATCTTGAGCGAAGGTTGCATCATCAGCGGTGCAACGATCTCGAACTCACTTGTTGGTCTGAGAAGCCGGCTTTCGAAAGGCGTGCACATTGACGTTTCGTTCATGATGGGCGCCGACTATTATCAGTCGTTCGAAGAAATGCGCGCGGATCACGCTGCCGGCCTCCCGCGAGTTGGGATTGGGGAAAACACAGTTGTCAAGCGGGCGATACTTGATAAGAATGTTCGCATCGGCAGTAACGCGCGACTTTTGAACGAGCAGGGAATCGTAAGTGCCGACGGAGCAGACGGCTCTTACTTTATTCGAGAGGGAATCATCATCGTCCCCAAGAATGCGGTGATAAGGGACGGGACAGTTATCTGATCGTTGCGTCAGTCGTTGGACACTCACCTGGTCTGAGTCGTATCGGAACTGCTCCTCACCCCTTACGAAGCACACAATCCACTGACGCGTTGGAGATAAGTCGTGGCGCGAGGATGGGAAAGTAAAGCTGTCGAGGCCCAAATAGAGGAAGGGAAGCAGCGTAAGGAACAAGAGGCCGGGCCGGGACCCCCGGCCGAATCACGCGCGCATCTGCAGCGGCTCGAGTCGCTCAGAATGTCGCGCTCACGACTGCTGGAGCAGTTGGACAGGGCCAGACACTCCGCACACCGCGAGGGCTTGCTGAAGGGACTCCGGGCCATTGAACGTGAGATCGAGGAGATGGCTAATGTTGAGTCTTAACCATAAGCTGCTAACTTGTTCTTCTGTAAAGAGCCTTGATCTTCCAAGCCGGTTCACGTTGCTGCTCAAGTAGCGCAGCTCGGGGTGCTTTCGCCGTGAGTAAACTTGCGGCTTCCGACCCGCGCAGCACACTGTGATTAATCACCTAAACGCGGCGGAGATTGTGTGAAAACTCAATAGTCGAAACGTTGGTCTCGATTTCAATAGCGAAACGTAAAGCTTTACTTTAACTGTTCCCGCAATGCCCAAAACCAAGCCCGCGACCCGCGATTATCATCCTGCTACTGTCGTCCGGGCCCCCATCCGATTCAAAGCTGCTGCGAAACCCGTGAAGATCACGATCCCCAAAAAGGCGGAGGGGATCGAGATCGACTTCCAGGGACGCGTCGTCAAGCTTACCAATTTGAGCAAGCTCTTTTGGCCGGAATTGGGAATCACTAAAAGAGATCTGATTCAATATTACGCTGACGTAGCTCATGTCCTGCTTCCCCACCTTGTCGAAAGGGCGATGGTTATGAAGCGTTATCCCAACGGGGCGGCCGGAGATTTCTTCTTTATGAAGCGTGCTCCCAGGCCCAGGCCCGATTGGATTGAGATCTGCAACATCAGGCACTCGTCGGGCAACATCATCGACTTTCCAATGATTCAGGACCTTCCTTCGTTGCTTTGGGTAATCAATCTCGGCTGCATTGACTTGAATCAGTGGTACGCGCGCTGCGACGATGTGGATCGGCCCGATTACCTGCACTTTGATCTTGACCCGGTGCCCAACGCGAGCTTTGAGAAGGTAATAGAGGCAGCGCTTTTCCTTAGACAGTCTCTAGAGTCACTAAAGATTCCGTGTTACGCAAAGACTACGGGTTCAAAGGGAATCCACATTTACGTTCCCATCGTCCGGGGTCCAACACAGGGGCAAGTGTGGAGTTTTGCGAAAGAGTTTGCTTATGCAGTGGCTTCGCAGGCGCCAAAGCTTCTGACCGCCGTGTACGTAGTTTCGAAAAGACCGAAAGGCCGCGTGCTGGTTGATTACAATCAAAATGCCTGGGGACGGACCCTGGCCTCGATTTATTCGGTTCGACCCCGTCCAAAGGCTTCAGTCTCGATGCCAGTCAAGTGGAGCGAGCTTGAGCGGGGTCTGGAGATTGATGACTTTCGCCTGGACAATGTTCCAGCTCGGGTGCGCAGATGGGGCGACCTTTGGAAACCTTTACTGTCGCAGCGCGGCCGGTTCAAGCTTGATGTTTATCTTTAAGGTTTTGGTTTAGGTGGCGGCTTGCGCGGCAGATTAAATTTGACGTACTACTTCAGAGGTCGGCGAGCAGACAGTTGATGTCTTCGATTAGGAATTTCTGGTGCCAGATCATTTAGTTACTATTTGGACCATTGGACACTCGACGCGCTCCAGTGAAGAGTTCAACCAGATTCTCAAGGCTCATCAGATCGAGACTCTGGTAGACGTGCGCAGCTTTCCAAGTTCCCGACGATATCCACATTTCAACCAGAGCCGGCTCTCGATGGCGCTGGCTGTGACCAAGATTACCTATCATCATCTTGCGCCGCTCGGCGGGAGACGCAGGCTCTCACAGAGTTCAAGAAACACTGCATGGCAAAATGCTTCGTTTCGAGCGTATGCCGACCACATGGAAACCGGGGAGTTTAAGCAGGGTATTGAGACTTTACTTGAACTGGCCCGAGAGGCTCGGACGGCAGTGATGTGCGCCGAAGCTGTGTGGTGGCGGTGTCACCGGAGCTTGATTGCGGATTATCTTAAATCGAATGGCTTTCCGGTGATTCACATTATCGATGCCCGTCACACGGAGGACCATCCATTTACCTCAGCGGCGCGAATTGTCGACGGAAAGCTGTCTTATGAGGGTTTGTTTTAAGAATAAGAATAGGACTTATAGTACCTAATCGACCGATATTTGTTACCCCGGCGATTTGATAACCCAGCCGCTGAAATCAACCCGCTTTGCTGTGCCAGACCTTTGCTCGCTGACCCTTTTTTCGCCGCTTTACTCCGCTGCGCCGAGGTATCTTTTTTGGATCGCCGGTCGCTGCCTTCTTAACATTACCGCCTTCATCCTCAGCTATCTCTGCCAATGACCTGCGAGTCAAAATTGACACTGGTGCGATCTCGGTTACTTCTTCGGTAGTGGTGTAGTAATCGCGGTGCTTCAGGAGCAGCCACTGCCGGTCGCGGGTTCTGACAAGCACCCAGGAGCCTTTCAGCTTCTGTCCATCGAGAGAAAACTTGAACTCGCCCTTCTTAAGCGACTCTGACACGTCCTTGGTGTCTTCCCCTTTGTACGTTCCATAGTCCCAGACCATGACCGTGCCGCCACCGTACTCTCCTTCGGGAATGACACCTTCGAACTTCGCGTAATCGACCGGATGATCCTCGACCTGCATTGCAAGTCGCTTTACTGTCGGATCAAGGGAAGGTCCTTTTGGTACGGCCCACGACTTCAATACTCCATCAACTTCGAGACGGAAATCATAATGCAGTTGGGTGGCCCGGTGTTTTTGAACAACAAAGAGCCGTCCCGTGCGGGTTCGCTTCTCTTTTGGTCCCGGCTCAGGCGTCTTGTCAAACTTGCGCTTCTTTTTGTATTCGGTTAGCGCCATGTCTCAGGTAACACCTAATGTGATTCTTTAACTTTGGAGCTCTCAACCAGCTTGAACTGATGTCGCGGATGCAGCTTCGGCTGCTGCCGGCGAAGAGCCATCGTCAAAGAGCGAGCTTTGAATCGGATCCAGCCCCAAAACTTCCCGCACACGCCCAAAACTCCTGCGGTGGATGGGGAGGGCGCCGAGCTCTTTGAGCGCCCGGCAATGCTCAGGCGTCGGATAACCCTTATGAGAAGCAAATCCGTAGCCCGCGTACATGGAATCAAGCTCAAGCATGTGGGCGTCACGGGTCGTCTTAGCAATAATTGAAGCCGCGGCGATACTTGCCGAGAGAGCGTCGCCGCGGATTATGCCGCGCTGAGGAGCCGGGCAGTTAGGTATGCGGCGAGCGTCGACAAGCACAAAATCGGGTGCGCAGCTCAGGCCTTGAACGGCACGCTGCATTGCGAGAAGGCCGGCGTGATAGATGTTGATCTTGTCGATCTCTTCAACTTCAGCGAGACCAAAGGACCAACAGACGGCGTCTCGTTTGATTTGCTTGGCGAGTTCCTCGCGCATTTCCGGATCGAGAATCTTTTTGGAATCATTCAGGCCGCGTAATTTGTAATTTTGCGGCAGGATTACGGCGCCGGCTACGACTGGACCGGCGAGCGGGGCCATCCCCGCTTCGTCAACCCCGGCGACGTAGCGATAGCCCTGGCCCCACAGCTCGATTTCAAAGAGAAGCAGCGAATGTAACCGCTGCCCCTCAGATCGGTTGCCGCGCCGGCGGTCGCGAATGCGTTTCGCAAGCTGATGCGCGCCCTGGCGAGTATCGACCTCCAAAGCCTCAAGTAAACCTTTAGGCACCGGTCGCCGGCGCGCCAGAAACAATTCCCTTAGCTCCGGTATCGATTTGGCTAAAAGGTCTTCGAGGGACAGCATGTTGTTCTGGGGTTACTTTACCTCTATTGATGTCGAATCAGAGCCGCTCAACGCTAAATGGTCGCGCCGCGGGCGCCAATCGGCTCGCCCTGAAGACTCGAAATACCCTCAGCCGACTCGTGAACAGTCAGATTGTTAATTATGTCTGTCACTCCCCGCACTGATTTTATTGCCCCGATCAGGGTATCAAGTTCTTTCGCGAGCGTTTCCCCGGAAAGAGTTACTGTGCCGCTGTTCGCTGCCACGGTTATGGCGCGATGATGAACCGGGTACCTACCCAAAAGAGCCTTCACGCGGTCAACGAGTTTATGATCCGGCACCGGCTCGCCGGTGAAGCGTGCCTTTGTGTCTGCGATAATACCGCGGGCGCGATTACGCAGATCGCGGGCGTTCTTTTCGATGGCTTCGCCGCTGCAATTAGCCAGATGAGTCACCTGATCCCGCATCAGCGCCCGGCGGCGTTTACCACGATCCGGATCGAGTAGGTACATCGCCCCTGCGCCAACGCCCAAGCCCGTAAGGAATGCAACCGCCCTATTCATATTCCCCTCCTTGTAAGAAAAGCTTATTGATTCTGAATTGCCGATGCAAAAGCGACAAACTGAAAAGTTTGTCGGACGGTGTTATTCTAGACCGAAAAGTTGTAAGCGAGCGAGCGATGGGGGAGGAAAAAACAAAACCGCAACACGGATTTTAGACTTTGGCCGCAATTAAACTAACTGATTCACAATTTCGCGCGCTCGGATTCCTGCCGCTGGCATTCTTTTTCGCGCAAGGCGTTCACTACTGGAGAATCGGCGAGCTGGGGCACATGCTTTGGATGTGCAACATAGGAAATCTGATTTTGGCGGCGGGCCTCTTTCTCAATCACGCGTTATTGATTCGGGTCGCAGTGATCTGGATGGTACCAGGTTTGTTAGTTTGGTTGGTCTATGTGTTACTGCCGTGGGGAGCCTTTGTCTCGTCCACGCTTGCGCACTTGGGTGGTCTAAGCGTCGGGATTGTGGCGATCAGAAGAGTTGGAATGGATCGAATGGCGTGGGTCTACGCCTACCTTTGGTTCTTTATTGTTCAATTCTTATCGCGCCTGGTAACGGCGCCCGCACTCAACGTTAACTTGGCCCATGCTGTCGAGCCCGGCTGGCGACAAGCGTTTGACGCGTACTGGAAGTTTTGGTTGGTATTGATTTTGGTGGGTGGGTTGCTTCTGTGGGCCATCGGACACGGGTTTTACCAGATTTGGCCCGCTGGGGTTAACACGCAGCGGCAAAAGCCAGGTTAGGTTGCAGTTCCTATTCGGTACTGATCCAGTACCGGGAAGCGACCGCATTCAACGGTCATCAGGTTGTTGTATTGGCCGATCGTCGGCAGCCGGCTTAATGTCGTCTTGACCTTCGATTAGGCGAGCAACTAGTTCGCACAGGTCATTGAACGAAGCCGGCTTGGTGAGATATCCCTGTGCTCCGGCGCCCATGGCAAGAGTCTTATCGTTCTCATAGGCCGCCGCCGAATAGAAGATGATTGGCGTGTAAGGGTCCAACTGGCGGATTTTTTTGCAGAGGTCGATCCCGGAACCATCCGGGAGCCAGGAATCAAGCAGGTAGAGATGGAACTTCTCGCTCTGGACGAACCTCATCGCAACCTCAACGGTTGGAGCCTCACTCACCTCGTAATCGCGTCCTCGTAAGACGAAAGTGACCAGGTCGCGAGTGTCCTCGTGATCTTCGACATACAGAATACGATGCTTACTCATTGGTCTATTGCTTCGTTCAGTTTACGCACGGAACGGCAAAAGAGATCACTACTGAATGGTTCTTATTTCATGAGATGCCCAAGGTGCAAGGAAACAGGGTCATACGATGCTGAACATTATCAGCATCGGGAGACGAAAGCCACGGCTTCGCATTCAAATTCTCTGAGCAAATTATGTGTTCTCTGTGACACAAATTCCGAACAATCTATTACTATCTTTTGTTCAGCGAACAAGGGGTGGATAACAATAGGCGGGCCGCTAAACAGGAAGCGGCTCGCTTTGTTGCTTCGGCGAGTCTTTCTCCAAATTTAACTTTTAAGCAAACTATTTTCTCCCAGGGCCCAGGGAGAGTCCTCGATTTGCGGACTCAGTCCCGTCGTTGATCGAGATGAGATTCAGTTCCCTGCGTTATGTGGGCCTGGCGGCCGCCTTGGCGTTAACCTATCTCGCGGCAGCAGGGCTGGGCCTTTCAATCGCCTATGCCCACACAAATGTTTCGCCTGTTTGGCCTCCCACTGGCATTGCCATCGCCTCGCTCCTTCTTTTTGGCCGATCGTTTTGGCCGGCAGTCTTCGTTGGAGCCTTTGTTGCTAATCTTCTGACAGGCGTTTCCTTGCCCACGACAACGGGCATCGCAGTCGGAAACACGCTCGAAGCGGTTCTGGCTGCGCACTTGTTGAATCGAACGATCGGCCCTCGGCCTGCTTTTGATTCCGTGGCCGCAGTTCTAAAGTTCGTCCTTTATGCCGTGCTTGTCAGCCCTATGGTGAGTGCGACGATCGGGAATCTCAGTCTGTGCCTCGGAGGAGCGGCCAATTGCGGTAGGTTCTGGTATCTATGGCTAACGTGGTGGCTGGGCGACGGGTTTGGCGCGTTGGTGGTCGCGCCGCTGCTTTTGGCCTGGGGGCGAGAATCACTACAAGGCCGGACAATGCGAGCTTTATCCGAGGGCATCCTGCTCTTGACCTTGCTCTTTGTGACGGCCATGGTGGTTTTCGGCGGCTGGTTTCCCGGCGGCGTTAAGGATTATCCGCTCGAACATCTTTGTCTTGCTTACCTGATTTGGGCGGCTCTTCGATTCGAACAACGACTGATAACGACCGCCATCGTAGTCCTATCGGGCGTGGCGGTAGCGGGCACCATAAGTGGCTATGGCCCCTTCGTCCACGGCGGCCTCAACGAATCACTGTTATTACTACAAGCTTTCATCGGGGCGAGCACTCTGATGACACTGATGCTGTTTGCCGTGATTAGCGAGCGTAAGAAGGCCGATGAAGAAAAGCTGAGACTCAGTGCCGAAGTGCGCCGGCACCGGCAGCGTGTTGAAGACATCGTGGCTCATGTCCCAGGTGTCGTTTGGGAAGCGTGGGGCAAGCCTGACGCCGCGAACCAACGCATCGATTTTGTGAGCAACTACGTCGAAAGGATGTTGGGCTATAGCGTGCAAGAGTGGCTGTCCACTCCCAACTTCTGGCTGGCGATTGTCCACAAAGATGATCGCGAAAGAGCCGGACGCGAAGCCGCCGAGATCTTTGCGTCAGGCAAAGGCGGAACCTCCCGTTTTCGCTGGATGACCAAAGACGGGCGCGAGGTCTGGGTTGAGGCCCAATCGGTAGTTGTTTGCGACGAAAAGGGTGACTCGGTAGGCATGCGCGGCGTAACAATGGACATCACCTCTGCTGTGCGCGCCGAGCAGGAACGCAACGAGCTACTGGGTCGAGAGCGAGAGACTCGCGCCGCTGCCGAGGAAGCCAATCGATTGAAAGACGAATTCCTCGCCACCGTTTCGCACGAGTTGCGCACACCACTCAACGCAATTGTCGGCTGGTCAAGGTTGCTTCGCGGTGGGCAATTAGACGAGGCCGGAACCAGGCACGCAATCGAGGTGATTGAACGGAATGCCTGGACGCAAAAGCAAATAATTGACGACGTGCTGGATGTCTCTCGGATAATTACTGGAAAACTGCGCATCGGATTGCGCTTGGTAAAGCTGGCGCCCCTCATCCAAGCCGCGATTGAAGTTGTTCGTCCAGCGGCCGAAGCCAAAGACATCCGAATCGAAACACCTTTTGATGCGGCTGGTTCTCTCGTCAATGGAGATGCCGAGCGTCTTCAGCAAGTGGTCTGGAACCTGCTCTCGAACGCTGTCAAATTCACCGGGCCGGGCGGCTGGGTTGAGATTAGTTTGGGAAGACGTGATGGGCAGGTCGAGATTCGCGTGGCAGACAATGGTCCAGGTATTCCTCCGGAATTCCTGCCACATATTTTTGAAAGATTTAGCCAGGCAGATATTTCCAGTACGAGACACCATGGGGGCATTGGACTAGGGCTCGCGATCGCGCGGCATCTGATCGAGCTTCATGGAGGGAGCATAACGGCTGAGAACCGTCAGAATGGAACTGGCGCCATATTGACGGTCAAGCTGCCGGCGGCTGAAGATACGCCGCCGACAACGATCGAGCAGGCGCTCGCCAAAGAAAGACACTCAAAAAGTTAGTTTTCCGAATCGTCGTAGCCGGCGTCGGCGGAGAGCTTCTTGCGCAAAACCGGCGGTTGTCGCGCCGTCGTGCTGTGACTGTCGGCTGAACCTCCAAAGACGTAACTCTCTCGCGTGCGCACCGCGAGATTGGGTTGGTTCACTCGAACGCGTACCTGCCGGCGTTCACCAGGCTGCGGCGGCCGGGTTGGGTAATAGCCGAGACTGTACTGCCGGCGCAGTTCATCGGCGATGTTGGCGAAAGCATAAGAAAGGTTTCTAATGTCGTCGGCCTGGTATTTTCTGGCTCCGGTCCTGTGAGCCAGTTCGCCCAAGTAACGGTCGGCAAGCTCGTAGTCGCTGCGGCTTGAGCCGGCTGGACGGCTGCCTCGTCCACTCCGTCGCCCGCCCAGAATCTGAATCAGAATGTCGACTGGCGACGTCGGCACCACTACGCCTCCGGACCCACCGCTATTTACATCACGATACGTATCGTATTGAACCGGATAGATCAGAGCGTCCAACTCTTCTGCGTCGCGGACGTTGCTCGCATAAGAGGCGCGGCTGCTCGTTGTGTCGACACCATCGGTAAAGAGGACTATTGCTTTTCGACCGGAGATGTGACTCAGTTGTTGATTGATTACCATATCGACGGCATCGTACAGCTTGGTGCCGTTCCCGGTCTCGGTGCGTCGAATTGCGCTGTAAAGCCTTCGGCGATCACCGGTAAAGTCTGAAAGAACCCTAACCTGATCGTCAAAAGAAACCACCATCACGCGGTCATCCGGGCGCAACTGGTTGATGAAGGCAATCGCGGCGTCCTGGATATCCTCAATTTTGAAACGAGTCGATCCGCTTGTGTCGATCATTAACACCAAAGAAAACGGTTTATCAACCGAGGCGAAAAAGGCCACTTGCTGTTCGACGCCATCTTCCCATACTCGGAAATTTTCCTTGCGCAGTGTGGGAATGTACCTACCGTCGCGATCGGTAACGCTCACCGGAAGAGTTACGAGTGTAGTGTTCACTCGGATCACGTCGCCGGCCTCGACTTCTTCCAATCCTTCATTGGCTGGCGAAGACTGTGGCTGGGTTTGTTTGTCAGCAGTACGTGTTCCACCAAGGACTGGCGGCCGCTGCGGGGTTGGGGCGCCCGTTTTCGAGGATGGCGAGATTTCTCCTACCCGCCGGGGCCGCGTCTGTGCGTTGCCAGAGACGGGGATCGTAGCGACGGCCGAAAGCAGCAAAAGAAAGAAAAGAATGTCACGCATGAGCTTGTGCTCCTACTGGAATGGTGGGTTATCAGACGATATCCCCCACGGCTTAAAACAAGCGCGGAAATCGGAAGCCTATTTGTCTTGTCGGGAGAGTTTCAGGGAGAGAAAAACCAACACCTTGGATGCCAAGGCTTTAATATAGATGCTTCGTCGCTGGGGAGAGCTACGGGGGAGAGCTACAGCGAGAGCCTTAATACCCTTGGAAGATACGCCAAACGCTCGCGGCAGGCAAGGCATATCACCGGATTACGCAGATTAATAAGGCATCAAAAACAAGTAGAAGACGGCACGCTCCAGGACAATTGGCAGAGAAGTTCGAGGTTTACAACTAAGCACCTTCGAACAACTTCTGTTTCTATTTTGTCCTTTAATTTGCGTAATCGGTGGATAGTTCACTCAGTCCGTTTAGTGAGGGCGTTCCAAATAAAGGGAAAAGTGCCCCAGGTTTGGCCTCGATGATGAGGGCGAAAGGCGAAAAGAACTATTCGGCCTCTACCCAAACGGACTTCAGCGAGTGCAATTCGCCCCTTAAGTTTCTCTTCGCCGAGCAGCCAGCCGGAACGCAGCACGTTATCTTTTGCGTAACGGGCAACCACCCGAACGCTCGAATCTGTGGCCTCGAAAGCTGAGCTGTTAATAAAGTAAGCATCCACCTTGCGTGACAGGCCGCGCGCGAGAGGTTCGCTGTTGTCGACCTCGAGAGAAACGATCGATCCGGGGCAGAAAAAGTCTGAGGATCTGAGTCCGGCTAGCGCGTTTTGCAACGGCAAATTAAATTGCTTGATTGGTAGTTCACAGGACGCATCAAAGCAAACGAGCGTGCCTCCACTTTCCACAAACGATTTGATATTGGCAACTCCCGCAGAAGTAATGCCTCCGGTGAACTCGGGGCCGTATGAACCGGCGGGATTACCTTCGATTATCTGGCCGGCTCGTTGCGAAGGAAGAATAATGACGTCGTGCGTTGCCGACAAGTCGTCACGGCGGACGTTAACATCACGCAGCGATTGATACGGCACATTAAAAGTGTCAAAGACAAAACGCGTCCAGCCCTCGTCCATGTTTGAAGTCCAGGGTCTGTAAATCCCTACTCGCACTTGCTCTCTCAGCGGATTCGCGATTGGTGATCCGTCGCTGGTCACGGTGGGCAGCGCCAGATGCTGACGAACTTCAATTGGATCTCGTACGAGCGACAATCTTCGCTCCGGTGCTGTTTCCTGAATCGCCATAACCGCCGGCGCGTCAACACCCATTTGCATCGGCAGAGTCCATCCAGCTACGTCATACGGGCGTTCCGCTTCGCCCAGTGCGTTTGTTCGATTTGGATAAATCTGAGGCTCAAACAGCGTCAACAGATTACTTCGCTGCGGCTGACCCAGGAACATCATGTAACTGCCCGCCGGTACCTCATGAAACCCGGAGGTGTGAGCAATGATCTTTCGATAAGTCCCAAGTTTCTCGCTGGTAGAGTTTGTTCGTTGCAATATCTGAGGTCCAAAGGCGGCGTGCAATTCCCGTTCAAGACGATGAACCTCTATGCCTTGCTCAACCAGGGCGCCAATTAGTTTCGCAACAGCTTCGTCTCGACCCTGGCCGGCCGGAACGAGATAAGCTATCGGTTCATCTTTGGCTGAGGGCGTCGCGGCATTTGCGCGCCCCAGTTCATAGAAGTTCTTCAAGTATTGGGCGCGAAACCTGGCCGCGAAAGTAAGCACCGACCGCGTGGCGATCATCTCGAGTTTCATAATGTCTCGCGGGCGCCATTCTCCGCCCGGCCACGGATCCGGGAAATTTGTGCTCGCCTCAAGCGCGTTACGCATACCGCGTGAAGTAGTGCGCGCCAGTTGATCCCGAGTCACAGTCGTTGGGCTCATCAGCCGAGCGCTCGCAGCCTCAGACAAAATGCCGATGGAGTTGTGAAAGTACGGAGCGGTGCGAAACCCGCCGTGCCACCAGGTATCATAGGTCGAGTTGGTAATAACTCCCTTCATCCCGGCAGCCTGGAGATCGGCCGCCATTTTGTGGCCGATCAGCCCGACTTCCCGCAAAAGCAGCGGTGCAATGTTCGGATTCGGCGGATCGTAAAATGGGGGAATGAAGAAGCGCGAGCCATTGGGGCCCTGCTGATGGATGTCGTAAACAATCTGAGGAAACCACTCTTTCCAAAACAAACGTGTGATAGCTTGGGTCTCTTTCAGGTTGAGCATGAACCAATCGCGATTGTCATCGTGCCCGGCGTAATGATGGTAAAGTTCGGGCGGTTCCGTGCCTTCGAACGGTGTGCCTAAGGTCTTGCGATACCAATTAGCGACAATGTCAATGCCGTCTGGATTCGACGACGGGATTAGGATCAGGATGGTGTTTTGCAAAATTTCCCGAGTCTCGGGATCCTGGGCAGTAGCTAACTCAAAAGCCAGTTGCATCGACATTTGAGAGGCGACTATCTCGGTCGAATGTATCGAACATGAGACAGCAATGACCACCTTGCCTTCCTGGAACAGCCGTTCGCGCTCGAGCGAACTTTGCACGACGCGAGGATCAGCCAGTTTGCGCTGAATCTCCTTGTATCGATTGAGCGAAAGCAAGTTCTCGCGAGCACTAATAAAGGCAGCAATAATTGGGCGTTTAAGCGTGGACTGCCCGATCGTTTGGACACTAACTCGGTCGGAGGTCTTGTCCAAATGCGCGAAATAGTCTGTAATCTGTCGCCAGGCTGCAATGGTACGATCATCGCCAGGCGTGAAGCCGAGCACCGAGCGCGGCGATGAGGCGGCCACCCTTGACGGAGATTTTTGAGCATACGTAACAGCGGGCCCGATTACCGCCAGCGCTAGAATCAGACACGCTATCGACCAACGTCTATGAGACATCCTGGAGTTCCTTCGCAAGAGTTTATTGAAAAGAGAGCCGCAACCTCCGAGCCAAGAGTGGTCGAGTCTAACACAGCCGGCCTTTCCAATCTCGCGGGCCGGCTGCACTATTGGTGGTCCCTGTTTGTTGCTGGGGCGTTGCTCGTGACCCTGGGAGTGCCGGTGCTGCTGGTAGCGCGGCTCGCGGGGAAACCTGATCTCGTTTATCCCTGGGCGTTTTTTGGCGCTCGCACCTGGCTGTGGCTGAGTGGTGTCAAAGTCCGTGTTAAAGGTTTGGAACTCCTCGATCCAAAGCAAACGTATGTTTTTATCGCGAATCATCGATCATACCTGGACACAGCCACACTCTTTCTCCACACCGGGAGACGGATCGGCCTCCTGGCCAAGAAGGAACTACTGAAGGTTCCGATTCTGGGTTACGGGATGGGCTTTGTAAACGTCATGGCAATAGATCGATCGAATCGGGAAAGAGCTTTGGAGACAACTGAGGCGGCGACCGCGCGCATTTGCTCGGGAGTATCGTTCGGTGTTTTTGCCGAAGGAACGCGTGCAAAGCCTGGCGAGTTTTTGCCGTTTAAGAAGGGTGCATTCTACATGGCGGTTCAGGCGGGGGTGCCGATTGTGCCGGTGGCAATCAAAAATAGCGACGTACTGATGGGAAAGGGAACCGGCAGCTCAAAATCTGGCACAATTGAAATGGTGATGTTGCAGCCCGTGTCCACGGCAGGACTCTCATCCGACGACGACATCAACGGTCTTGTTGGGCGGGTTCATTCGATCGTTGGGCGGGAACTGGAACATTTTCCATTTGGCATTTGACAATTTTCATTTGTCATTTCGCGGTTTCCGTTGAGTCAACAGCAACCGTGTAAGAACGGGTTGACTCAACAGCAACGGATAACTCAACAGCAACGGTTCAGACAACAAGTAAACTGATCTTGGTTTTTCTGGGAGCCAAGACTTTCCGCAGTTTCCCAAATGGCAAATGAAAAATGTCAAATGGAAAATGACAAAAGCCTAGGGCTTCGGTTTTGCGGCATTCCCTGGCTTTGCTTCCTGCTTACCCGGCTCAACTTCTTCGATCTCGATTACCTTGACGTCAGCGCGTGCTGGGGCAAAGTCCGTATAGCGAACCTTCATGCGAATGTGAAGAGGCTCACCATTATCGAAGATCAGTTCCTCGTCAGCATATGAATAGGTGGGAAACCAGTAGCGCCCATCGATTTGTTCGCGATAGGTTTCGACCACGGGAAACTTGTTAGTTTTGGTTTCCGGAACGCCCTTACCTTTGGTCTTAACGATCTGGAGTTCCTGGTCATCTACCCAAACGCGGCCGACGAAAAGGCGCTCCTTGATCTTTTTAGGATCGGGCATAACCTTCGGCGCTACGTCGAAAACATATAAGTTCAGCTCATCAATTTTTTCTTTGCCGACATACTTGATGTTGTAACGGTCGATCATCGACGGTTCAAGAGCAAAAGGTGAAATCCCTCCCAAATCCTCCAAGTCTTCCTGGGTCACGCCGCCAAATGACGGCATAGGAAAGAAACTGATCTTCTCGTAACGGTTCCCCTGATCATCGAAAGTAAAATGAGAGACGCGATGATACTCGCCGGTTACCTGGCCGCCCATGCCCAAGCTTTGGATCATTGCATCCCGCTTGAACGAGTATAGATTAAGCGCCTTGCGAAACTGAGTTTCGCGGGCGGTGAAGGCTCGGATGATCCGATTGATCTCGGATTGACTCAGACCGCCCTGCCCGGGTGCATCCTGAGCGAACAAGCTCGAACCCGTGGCGAAGATCATAACGAGAACCAGAGTCAGCAGGCGGATTGTGGATAAGGGCTCGATTTTCATGTCGTTCATATTCAGGCAATTAGAGGCTTTTTAGTACCGATAAAAGGTGAACCGAACACCCCCTTCAGATGCCCTTATGAAAGCTCCTGTTGCCAGCAGATTCGTCACCTGTCTCTCCGTCTTGGAAACATTTCCGCCCGCTACGAGGTTTGCTATTGCAAAAGATCTTGCAAATAGTGTAATGTGCCTCTCGCAGAATGAGTTAGGCTTTGCTTTTTTCGCCTTCTGGTTGCTGAAGCCAATGGAATTTAGTCACCTTCAAGCTTCAGAATGTCGGCGGCAGAGTCCAAAGCATCAATTCTTAAGGTCCTCACGTTGGCAATAAGCAGCGCCGGATTTCCCGTGAACCTCCAAGGCGCGCACGCGCATAAGCAACGCCGAGCGGCCGGGGTTGCGCATGGGAAACGGCGCTATATCAAGCTTTGGGAGGAGCCTGATAGAAGCTATTAGCCGACGATGTGCGCGGTGACTCTGCCGCTCCTTCTGGGCGGGGTGGCATCTTGGTCGCCGCGCACACCCCAGCTTAGCAAACTTCCCAAGCCAGGATTTTCTGCCTGGCCTTTTTAAATTGGGGACGGGCGAGAGAACCGAAGGCCAGCAATCAACCCTCTTTTAATCTGAAAACTCAACCTCCACACGGTTCGGAATTAAGCCGCACTCAAATCCGTCCAACAGCAGCCTCCCGACCGCCTCGCGCCCTCGCGGCGTATAGTCGAGCGTCAGATCATTAACCCACATTGACACGAACCGATCTGCCAAACCGGGATCCATATCTCTGGCAAACTGCATTGCATACTGAAGCGCATCATCGCGATGGTCTAATGCGTAACGAATACTTTCGCGCAGCAGACGTGAGACCTGTTGGGTGAGGGCCGCTCCGAGGTTGCGCCGGATGGCATTGCCGCCCATCGGCAGGGGCAGGCCAGTTCGCTCGTGCCACCATTCGCCAAGATCCAGCATTTTGTGCAGGCCAATCGACTCATAGAAGAGCTGTCCTTCATGGATCAACAAACCTGCGTCGCAGCGCCCATCTTTGACAGAGTCGATGATCTCATCAAAGGGAACAACCTCGTACTGGAAGTCTGAATTGAAAATACGCAGCGCCAAAAACGCGCTCGTCAACGTGCCAGGTATGGCAATTTTAAGATTCGACAGTTGGTCGGCTCTGGCAGGTTCGCGGGAAACCACTACCGGGCCGTAATTGTCGCCGATTGAAGCGCCGTGGGGAAGAAGAACATACTTGTCCGCGATGTAGGAATACGCATGAAAGCTAATGGCCGTGACGTCGTAAGTTCCGCGGATCGCCTCTTCGTTCAGCGTCTGAATATCCTTAAGGACGTGGGTAAAGATGAGATCTCCAGTGTCCAGCTTGTTTGTTGCAAGCCCATAGAACATGAAAGCATCGTCAGAGTCTGGTGAGTGCGCGACGCTGATCTTCTTAGGAGCAGTTTTGGTTTGCATTTTTAACAGGTGCGAAACAACTAGTAGAAAATTAAACAAAATAAGACATCAGATCCTAGGCGAGGGTCACGCTTCGCTCGACGCGTCGGTAAACCGTATCCCTTTCAACGGCCTGAAATCCGGCTTCTTCAATCAAGGCAACCAGCTCTGTTTTTGACATCTTCACCTCATTGTTTGCTTCCACCGAGTAACTCTCGGAAAGCTCGCCGCCTTTGGTGATGGTGCCGTCAACATCATTGGCACCGAAATGGAGAGCTACCTGGGCCAGGCGCTTACCGAGCATTACCCAATAAGCTTTGATGTGTTCAAAATTATCCAGCATCAGGCGAGACACTGCCATGGTCTTGAGCGAATCAACTCCGGAAGGACCTGGCAGATGCGCTAGTTGCGTACCCGCCGGATAGAAAGCCAGGGGAATGAAACACTGAAACCCTTGAGACTTCTCCTGCTGTTCGCGCAAGCGAATCAGATGATCGACACGATCTTCCAATGATTCGACATGTCCGTAAAGCATCGTGGCATTGGTTTTTAGACCGGCGGCATGCACCTTCTCGGAAAGCTGGAGCCAGCGGTCGGCATCGCATTTATGAGCACAGATTATGGATCGAGTAGGCTCTCGAAAAATCTCTGCGCCTCCGCCAGGACAGGAATCCATTCCCGCCTCAATCAATTGTTGAATAACATCGTCATCGGACATTTTATAGAAGTGCGCAAAATGGTCGATCTCAACCATCGTAAAGGCTTTCAGGTGGAGCTGTGGAAACTCACGCTTAAGCGACGAAAGAAGATCCGTGAAGTAACTGAATGGCAGCTTTGTATTCAGTCCACCTACAATGTGAAGCTCTGTGGCGCCTTCTGCAACCGCTTCACCGGCAATGCGCAGAGAATCTTCGATGTTGTGAGTATAAGCATCGGCGGCGCGCGGCGTGCGAAAGAAGCCGCAGAACTTGCAGTCCGCATAACAAACGTTGGTCGGGTTGAAATGCCGGTTGATATTAAAGTAGGTGGTGACGCCGTGCTTTCGCCGGCGCACCAGGTCGGCCAATTTCCCCAAAGCCGGCAGATCGTCGGTTTGATAAAGAGCCAATCCATCAGCGAATGATAGTTGCTCGCCGGCTTCGACTTTGTGGCCAATCTCAAGCAGGTTCTGGTCGTGGGAAAATCTCATTACAGCGTCCTTGTTATGGCAGCGCCTCCGAACGTCACAAAGAGAATTACGCTAACGAATGCATTAGTCGTAAAAAAAGCAGCGTTCAGCCGGCTTAAATCGTCCGCTCTGACCAGCCGGTGCTGATGAATTAGTAGTGCTCCCGTAGCCAAAACGCCCGCCAGGGCCAGGAGTCCGAGCTGTGTTACCCAGTATAGCGCAAGCAATACTACAAATGCCTGAACGTGAAAGAGGCGCGCGATCCACAGAGAGCGCGCGATTCCGAAACGTCTCGGGATTGAGTATAGCCCGGCGGCAACGTCGAAGTCATAATCCTGACAGGCGTAAAGAACGTCGAAACCGGCAGTCCATAGCAGTACCACCAGCGAAAGCAGCAGTGGGACGGGGCTATCGAGAGCGCCACGCACGGCAATCCAGGCGCCGGTAGGTGCGATGGACAAGCACCAGCCCAGGATGACGTGTGACAGCAAGGTCCAGCGCTTGGTAAACGAATAAAGCAGGATGCTGGCCAGGGCAACCGGGGCCAAAAGCAATGTCAGTCGATTCAGCATTGCGGCGGCGACAAAAAAAACCGCAGCTGAAATGACGGTAAAAATCCAGACGAAACTCGTAGACAAAAGACCCGCAGGTAGCGCGCGCGTTCGGGTCCGCGGGTTCACCGCGTCATATTCACGATCCACAATCCGGTTGAAGGCCATCGCGGTCGAGCGAGCTCCAACCATTGCCAATGTGATCCAAAGAATTTGTCGAAACGAAGGAAAACCCTCAGCGGCCAGAACTGCTCCCAGGAAAGCGAACGGCAGGGCAAAGAGCGTATGCTCGATCTTGATCATCTCGAGCGTAACGCGAATGTTCTTCAGTACTGTTGACACTGTCGATCTTACTGGTTTTGTAGCGAAGAAATCTTACTTGGAGAAGCGGGTGATAGCAAGCCAGGTGGAGTTTGTCTGTCTCAAGTTCAGCTTGAAAAGGCGAGGTTTGCGCGCGAATGAATAGAGTTACATCTGGCGGGACGAGCACAATTGAAATTTAGCTCGATCTGGTTGGGTAAGCCCTGGTTTCCAAATTGCCAAGCTCTCACCAGGGACGGGACTGAGGAATTTACCTTCTCCCGCCCCCGGTAAGTGCCTTTGGTCCCTGTGCCAGGGTTTTAAAAGAACCGCGAGTAGAGCAACCGGTTGGGCGAGCCCGTACCCGGATTTGTAACCACTCCAGTCGTCGCGTTGTTAACGATGGCGTTTCGTATCGTTGTCGACGACGCCGATGGATTTGCTTGCTTGTAGAGTGCGGCAACCCCCGCGACATGCGGCGAGGCCATCGAGGTGCCGCTTAACGTGGCAGTAGCTGTATTCGACGTGTACCAGGCTGAAAGAATCGATGAGCCCGGCGCGAAGAGATCCAGACAAGTGCCGAAGTTGGAAAATGACGAGCGGGCGTCGGACGTTGTCGTTGAACCCGTCGTGACGGCATTTACTGCGCGAGCCGGCGATGAGTTACACGCGTTAGTGTTGCTGTTGCCGGCGGCTACAGCGACGGTAACGTTAGCGTTATGCAGGTTGTTAACGGCGGTGTCGAGCGAAGTCGAAGCGCTGCCGCCCAGACTCATGTTCGCCACTGCCGGCGCGATGTGGTTGTTCCTCACCCAGTCAACCCCGGCGATGACGCCGGACGTTGAGCCTGATCCGTTGCAATCAAGCACGCGCACACCTCTTAACAAGGCGCTCTTGGCGACGCCATAAGTGGAACCACCCACAGTCCCGGACACATGCGTCCCGTGGCCATGGCAGTCCGCGCCGCTGCCGCCGAAAGCATCGAACACATTCGAGGCGCGCCCGCCAAACTGGTTATGGGTCGTGCGGATGCCGGTGTCGATCACATAGACGCGCACGCCCGATCCAGTCCAGGTGTAAATGTAGGTGCCGTTGAGCGGCAGGTTGCGTTGATCGATGCGATCCAAGCCCCATGGTGGGTTGTTCTGAGTCACATCAGCAGTCATTACTCCGTCTTCTTCGACAAACTTGACTCTAAAGTCCTGGCTCAAGGCCTCGGCTTCAGCTTCCGACATCTCGATTGCGAAGCCATTGAGTGCATGTTTGTAGACGTGTTTGATTTTACCGCTGTAACTTGCGGCCATCTCCTGCGCTATGTAGGGAGCAATCGAAAAGTCTCCCTTTTCTCCCACAACCGAATCGTCGAGCACGACGATGTAGCTATTGGCAATCTTTTTTTCTTTGCGGTGAAGTTTATTGTTGTGCTTCTGGCTTTGTGTCGGCGCGGTAGCCAGAGCCATTAAGCTGATTAGCGCCACTGCAAGGAATACGGCGAGTTTCTTCATTCTAAGTCTCCTTTAGTTGGTTGTAAGGGTAAGTGGGGGTATCGGCCGCCCGCATCGGCACGCAAACTCGCGGGATACATAATGCCAAAGAGAGTGACGAATGAAGCTGATTACTTAAGAGATTATGATGGTTGAGCGCACACGGAGCGGCACCCGCAAACGTTGCCGCAGACATCAGGGACTGTTCCAAGCAAGGCCGCATCTAAGCTTCGGAACTTTACTGAGCGCGTTAATGTGTTTACGAGTAGGAGGGGCTCGTAAGCCTATTTGGGAAACGGAGTCTATAACACAGTCTGGCTTGTGAGCGCAAGGAATTTTTAGGAGGCATTTCAGGAATTTTTTGGGACAGGAATTACTTGCGACCTGATCCCTTTCCATTCGTCATTTGCCATTATTTGCCATGTCTCATTAGCCGTGTGACACAAGGTCACTACGTCACCAATTTTCAACCACGCTCAGCGAATGACAAACCGATGATAAATCTGATATGACAAATGGAAAATGTCCCGGACAATGGCCTGACATCACGCACGGTTCTGTAACTTGCTCGAGACCTCGTTGGCCGCTCGAAGGCCAACGTCGAAGGCTTCCTCAAACAAGGCCACGCCGCTCAATTCCGAATGCGCAAAGTGAATCGAGCGAAAGGGTTTGGCGCCCTCCTTTCGTGCCGTCCCCCAAACGAATCCGGTTCGCGGTCGAATCATCGCGTGACCCCAACGCATCACGTCCAGCCGTTCTACAAGATTGTAAATATCAGGATGAGCACGCGAGAGATCCGTTAGCACAATGTCAGCCCACCCACGCCAATCGGTTGCCAATAGACGTGCGCGAGCGGCTCGCGGATCGTCATCGCAGAGCGGATAGTAATAGGTAAACACAGTCGGGCCATGATCCCGGCCGCGTTGATGCGTGGCCACTACATAACCCAACGACGGGCTCTCATATAAGACGTTGTCCCAAGCGAGCGGAAAATCGCGCTGCCAGCCGAGCAGGGGCCGGTCTTTCAGCGTCAGATTAGCGACCATCCAGGAACCAAACTGGAATTCACCTGTGTGAGCCGGCGGACTATCTCGATAAGGTCTAATGATGTAGCGCGCCATAAACTGGGGCGCCGCAAAAACCACGTGTTTTGCTCGCAGACCTCGCGGATTTCTCCCGTCGCGATCCAAAGTGATGATGTCAACATGAGACTGTCCATTCTCCTCAATTGGTATAAGTTCTAATGCCGCACGATCGAGGTGGACTTTTGGCTTGATCTTCTCAAACAGGTAATTAACCAGGCGGCCGTTACCTTCCGGCCAGGTGATTAGCGGTTGGGACTCGATTTCGGACTTGGCGACTCGTGAACAAAAATAGAACAAGCCGGCCCACGCGCTCGTTTGCTCGAGGGTCATCCCATAATCGTCACGGCACGCGTAATCTACCCACCAACGAAGCCTGGCACTCGAAAGGGCTCGCCGGTTCATCCATTCCGCCATTGAAATGCGGTCGAGCGAGGTGACTTCCTCATCATCTGAACATGCGGAAACCGGAATGGTGAAGGCCCGTCTATTTCGTGAGTCGCGCCAGGAGATCCAACGCGAAATCTCGGCGTTGAACCTTGCCATTTGTAACTGATCGTCGTGAGATTCACCCGCGTGCAAATAAAGACCTTCATACCAGCGACCCTTGTAGAAGACGCGCTCCTCCGGGTCGCGGCAAAGAAACTGTTCCCCGACTATCGGCTCGCCGGCTTTGTCTGTACCCTCGATCACGCCCATCTCTTCGAGCAGCGAGACCAGGGCCCGGTTTTCCTTCATCGGAGCAGGAATGTAGTGTGCTCCCCAGGGGAAAGAGATTGATCCGTTTGATCCTGAACGAGACGTTCCACCAGGCGCTCTTTCCAATTCGAGCAAAACGAAATCCTCAAAACCGGATTTCAGCAGTCGCCAGGCCGCCGTTAAACCAGCGACCCCGCCGCCCACGATTACAATCGGGACCTGCTGCCAGGCATCGGCAGGTATCTCAATATTCAGCCCGTCTCGCAAACGATGACCAAAGTCGTCCGAAGCGCCGATGATCTCACCGTCCGGCAGCGGTGGGGGTTGGCTCTGCCGGCAGGCAGCCAGCGCAAATGGAAGACCGAGAAAAGCCGACAAAATTTCACGGCGATTGAACGTGCTCATACCTGCTTACTCGAATCGTTTCCACTCGCCTTCGTAGTATCGAACCAAAGCCTGATTGTCGAGCCGATTTACCTCGACAGGCACTGGGCCGATGTCAATCGATAGATCGAACATGGCAGAGAGGGTGTTGTCGTCAAGAAACCGTAGACCCGGCGGCGGATGTCTCGGAATCTCGAATGGAGAGGATCGCGCGAGCGCGTACCCCCAAACTCCAAACGAGGGCACGGCTGTGTGGTATGGCCTGACTGAGAAGCCTGCTGCTTCAAGCGTCCGGATAATGCACCAATAAGAATTCCGCGCGAACATCGGTGAGGTAGCCTGAACGCTTACCGCTGCATTCTCGGCCAATCGAGAGCGCAGCATACGGTAGAAGCGGGTTGTGTAGAGTTTGCCAAGCGCGAATGTGTTCGGGTCGGGAAAATCCAGAATCGCCGCGTCGTAAAGGACTTCGGTGGTCTCTTCTACCCACAAGAACGCGTCCTCGTTCACAATTTTGACACGCGGGTCGTTGAGGGCGTGATTGTTCAGGCTTGCCAGGAGGGGAAAACGGCTCGAAAGCCGAGTCATTTCCGGATCGAGATCGACAAGGGTGACGTGCTCGACTGACGGGTACTTGAGGATCTCGCGCACTGCCAATCCGTCTCCGCCGCCCAGAACCATTATTCGCCTTGGATCCTGCGCCAATAACATTGCCGGGTGAACCAGCGCTTCGTGATAGCGATACTCATCCGTTGAACTGAACTGAAGGTTGCCGTTAAGAAACAACTGAAATCCGGCCCGGCCACGAGTGATGACTATTCGCTGATAGGGAGTATCCTTTGTATAAACTATCTCGTCGGCAAACATCTCGTCTTCGGCCAGCGAGGTCAGCGTATTTGCCTTCACCAAACCGATTATCAGGACTAGCAAAACTATTACGGCGCGCAAGCGAAGCCCACTGATGCGTCCCTTAATCATTGGCCGGAGCAACCAGGTTCCCCACAAAGCAACTCCGGCGTTCAACATCCCGAAAATGAGAGAGGTTCGCACCAGACCCAGCCGGGGCACGAAAAGAATCGGAAACAGAATTGCAGCCAGTAGCGCGCCAATGTAGTCAAAGGCCAGCACCCGCGAGACCAGTTCCTTAAACTCAACGTGATCCTTGAGGATGCGAAGGAGTAACGGTATCTCAAGTCCAACAAAAACCCCGATCGCGAAAACGACAAAGTAGAGAACGGCATAGAAGTAGCTGACGCGCGCGAATGTCAAAAACAGCAGCGGCGCCGAGAACCCGCCGAGCACCGCAACCGCCAGCTCGATATCAACAAAACGCCGGGCAAGTCCCTTATCAATATAGCGTGACAGCCACGACCCCACGCCCATCGCGAAAAGATAGATGCCGATAATCAGGGAAAACTGGGTGACCGAATCTCCGAGGACGTAGCTGGCAAGTGTGCCGGCGAGGAGTTCATAGATCAGGCCGCAGGTCGCCACGATCAAGACATTAAGAAAGAGTAGCGGCGCTCGCTTCATGTTAACAAGTTGCCGAGCATGTTTGCGCAGTATTCGATTCAGGCGAGACCCGAGCGGCGGTGGGCTGGCAGAGTTGAACTGCCTCAGTCTTATATGATTGCAAATCCGGGCTCAGCCTACCCGTGAATCGCCGCGGCGATGATCAGTGCGCTGCCAAGGATCACGGACCCAATCACGATGGCAATGGCAATGTTCTGATCCTCTTCCAGCTCTTTACGAACTGAGAACGGGGCGGCCTTCTCGATGATTAAAAACGCCAGCGAGAAGACTATTAGGCCCAACAAAACGAACAACAGAGTGGTGACCAGAACTGGCAGGATCTCCCTGAGCGGAACGATCATTCCACCCACAACTGTGCCAAATCCCATTGAATCAATTAGCATCATTTTCCTCCGCGTAAGCCGTAATGCCAGAAATGGAATGACCGATAGCCATTTTGTCGCGCATCCGGTGGTAATTGCCGGCGCTCGGATGTTCCGATTTCCCAACCGAGCATGGCGCCAGCCGTATACAACGCAACCACGCCAACGCCAAAGACTGTGTATAGTTTTTTAAGCATTTGATTCCCTTCGACTCAGAACCGGAAGCGCCGGCGACCGGGTAACTCGACGCAAATTCCACGTCAACATCGGTCGCTCCTGGTTCGGAAACTCCATGTCAATTCGGTCGATGCCACTCCCAATAACCTTCCTGTCCAACCTGATCTTTCAATCATCGTCCGAGTTGCCTCCACCAAACATGCTTTCCGACCAGCGCTTTCGTTCGAATCTGATGTGATAGATGCCCATCGCGATCGGAATGACCGACAACAGGAGCAGCGCAAGCAGAAAGTTCAGTCCGTTGGCGACGTTCTGCTCAATCTTGACTGTTACGTTTATCGGTTGTTGCCATTTTTCCCATTGTCCTTCGAGCCTCAAGATATATCGGCCCGCGGGCATCGCTGAGGTGTAAGCCGAGTCCTTTCGATCTCCTTCGCTCCATGACTCGCCGCCTTCAACACCGTAGTAATAGGAGATGTCTATGGGAAAAGTTTGCACCAGCCCGGTTTCGTCATTAATTAAGTCACCTTCAAGGTACACCCAACTGTTATCCACCGGGGATTCGGCAGAAATCCGAATGTTGCGCCGCCCGGCCAGCTCGAAAGGCTCGCTGAAAGACACTTGAGTTCCATCAGCATTTGGAAGTGGTGGAAGTGTGACGTTGCTTGAATATACTTCCCTCGAAGTGCCGTAAGCGAGAACCCCGAAAAGTCCGGCCAATATCAGTACCCCAATAAACAGGAGCCAGTATTTGTAGATCCACTTATGGTTGTAAGGTTGATTCGCCCCTATGATCGAGGGTTTTGGGAAGCCGCCCAGATTAAAGGTTCTTTCGATCTCGGCTACGGTCAGGTAGGTTCCGAGTGACCAGTTAATCTCGCCCGTCTTGAGTTTCTTTTTCTTTTTCGAACTCTTTGGTGCATCTGAGTCAGGCACAAATGATACTTCTTTTGAGAGCATCTCGGGTGGCCGCACGTAGTCAACGCCGCGGACCATCTCGCCGGCTTCGACCTTCCAGTAGAATTCACCGAGAACGCTTTCGACGCTCGCCAGTGCGTCCTGAAAAATCTTGAAATTCTTGCCGCGGAAACGCGCGCTCCTGGTTGACTCGGTGACTTCGCCCGGCGGGATAGCTTGAACATAGTTCCAGTGATCATCGCTGTGAACGAGCCAACGAAAACCGATTTGCGGATTGTAGAGTAGATATTCGGCCCAAAAGTACTGGGTACCGTCGATGGTGACACTCCGTGACATAGCGCCTATGACGGTCATTTTCCCTTCGAGCAACTCACCTTGCGAACCAAGGGGAATGATTGGCTGAAACGGTTGCTTTTCGAGGGTCTTGAGAAACTTAAGCTGCCCCTGATTGACGTCCAGCAGCGAATTGCAGTTTTGACATGTGACTCGCTCGGTTTTATCCGGACCCCGCAACTCAAGTGGCCCGGCGCAGTTTGGGCAACTTACCTGCGCGGCGCCTACCTGTCGCTTTTCACGTTCCGGTGGGATTGTCGCAGTGATTCCCAGCTCGGCCAAAGTGACCTGGTGGCCCAAAAAAACAAGCGGCGGCGTTTCGTTGTAATCGAGTGTTCCGAAAGCATTGTTGGGCCCTGACAGATCCGCGTAGTAGTAAGTTTCACCAGGTGTGAGAAGATACGGGATCTCTCCTTCGGCACCCAGCGCGGTCGCATTTCCGGTTTCAGCCACCGTCAGCGGCATATTTTGCGCCAGGCCATGGATGACTTGACCAAGCTCAAGTTGTTCGAAGGATGGAAGCGTAACTCCCGCGGGAATCGGGTACTGGAACGTGAGATAAAACCGGCCTTGAGCCTCGGCCAACCAACCTAGCCAACCATTAGAGAAGGTCGCGTACCACTCGTCCCATCGCCCACCCATTTCATGGCCGAGCTGGGCGCGACCTGTTAGCTCAAAAGGAACTTCTTTCCAGGATCCTCGCAACCCAACCGCCAGCGGCGATCCGGTTTCAACAAGTTCCGCGACCTTGCCCAGATCTTTTAGGTCACGATCAGTTCGCGCTACGGCCGAGCGGCAGTATCCACAGATTACGACGATGGATTGGCCGCTTTTAAATTCAACTGGCCCGCCGCAAGCCGGACAGTTAGCTTGGAGTACACTCAAATGCCCGTCCTCCCGCGTATTGGTTTGGACGCAATCGGGCATCGAGAAGGCATAGCAGCTCTCAACTTGCCCACCGGCCGGCCAACGCCTCACTCGCCGGTTCTTCATACTGAATCGTTCGTTCGAGCACCCGCACGCTGACACTGGTCGCGCCAAGCATTTCGCCGAGCACTTGCTCCCACGGCCACGACACACGTTTGCGACAGCAATAGAGATTAAACGTGGCGGCGCTGAATTCTGGAAAAGTATGGCAAGTGAGATGAGACTCGGATAGCACGGCCAGGCCGGTGATGCCGCCCGGCGGCGCAAATTGGTGCCACACAATTTCTCGCAGCACGTTCAGGTCCAGGTCAGTTATCAGACGATTGAAGACGGCGCGAATTCGGGATAGATCTCTCAGGGCCTCAGGATCGCATCCGGTTGCGTCAATGACCCATTCTGTGCCAAGAATCATATCGACTATGTGACACCATCCGCGCTAAGCCTGGTTCAGTCTCCGAGATTGAAACTGAACTGAGTAAGCTGAGAATCGATTGCGCGAGAGCATAAGCTAGGAGCCTGTCGGTTTAAGCAGTTGGCGAACTGACTAAAAGGTGACATTGGACTGAAACAGGCAGTTCCAGATCAATTTCAACTCGGTCTCGGATCCAAGCGATCAGAACTTGAAAGAAC
>Ga0187893_10002463_pt1 | contig 40667 bp, 35 predicted proteins | sample MA1701074metaG_FD_139574 | JGI IMG/M metagenome (GOLD analysis project Ga0187893, IMG submission 139574) | White microbial mat communities from a basaltic lava cave in the Kipuka Kanohina Cave System on the Island of Hawaii, USA - MA170107-4 metaG ...
TGATGATTGCCCCTCCGCCCTCCGCTTGCCCATCGCCATCCTCGTCCTCCCTGACGAACTCGCCCCTCAACTCCATCCCTTATACCATCGGCGTCAAGAGACTTTCACCACGGGCTGCTAGGGGGCATGCCCACTCCAATCAAAATGCCTCCGGCCAGGGAACCGAAGAGAATCAGTACGATGTTCCACAGCTTGAGCGACGCTCCAGAGCGAACCTTCCCCAACCACTCCGGATCGGCGTGCTTGAGAAGGTTTCCGACGAGAGATTGGGCGATGGCCGTCCCGCATTCGGGGCAGGCCCCGGCCGGGAAGAGTCCGCGCAGGTTGTAGCCGCAGCGGCGACAGGGGATGTCTTCGGCGATCACGTTTGCCGGCGGCGCAGTACCGGTCATGAGTTGCGCTCGCTTTCCTTGATCGCGCGCCGCGAGGCAAGCCCGTTGAAACGGGCTGAAAAGCAGGAGTTCGTGGCGCTCGTGAGCCGGCCCTCCAAGGGCCGGCCTATCATCGCCTTCGGCGGAGACCAAGGCCGCTGAAGCGGCCTCGCTAATGATCTTGCCCTATGATAATCGCGATGGAAGCTTCGTACGAGCTTTTCGATCACACGGCGGACATGGGGGTGCGCGTGCAAGCGCCGACCATGCCCCGCCTGGTGAAGCCGGCCGTGGACGGTCTGTACGCGACGATCGGAGAGCTCGCCGCGGCCGGTCCCGCGGCAGGTCTACACTTCGATGAGTCGGGAGAGGATCGCGCCCGGCTGCTTCGCGACCTGTTGGGTCAGCTCCTGTTGGTGTTCGAGCGCGACCATCGACGCCTGACCGACATCGAGGAGGTCATCTTCACCGATTGCCGCCTGATGGTGGAGGCGGTGACGGAGCCGGTGGACCTCGAACGCAGCGTTTTTCACCGCGAGGTGAAGGCGGTAACCTATCATGAACTCGACATCCGCGAGGTCGCGGGCGGATTCGAGGCGACGTTTATTGTGGACATATAGGAATGATCAGAACCGCGAGTGATAACGAGCGGTTTCTGGAGCGCCGAGCGCGCTGTGCCATGGAGACGCCAAGTCCGTACCGCTCCATATCTGTCGCGGTACTGATCCGGAACTAGATGCCTGCCGACCAGAAGTATAGCGGCCCGCTGGAGCGTATCGACGCCAACCGTTGGTGCATTCCGAAATCGTACAAGCAGGGAATGCTCGTCGACGGCGTGATCTATGCCGACGATCGGCTGATCGAGGCGATTACGTCGGACAAGTCGCCGGAGCAAGTGGCCAATGTCGCGTGTTTGCCAGGAATCGTGAGGTACTCGTTGGCCATGCCCGACATCCATTGGGGCTACGGCTTTTGCATCGGGGGCGTGGCCGCCACCGACCCCGAACAAGGCGGGGTCATCAGCCCCGGCGGAGTCGGTTACGACATCAACTGTGGCGTGCGACTCATTCGCACGAACATCGCCTTCAAGGACGCCCGCGAGAACATCGGCAAGCTGATCGACGTGCTCTTCAACACCGTGCCGTGCGGTGTGGGCAAGGGCGGAATCATCAAGTTCAGCAAGGCCGACCTCCGCAAGCTCATGAGTGACGGGTCGGCGTACGTGGTCAAGAGGGGTTACGGCTGGGACAGCGACGTTGAATCGACGGAGGCGCATGGCCGGATTGACGGCGCCGACCCGGACACGCTCACGGACACGGCGCTGGACCGCGGCAAGGATCAATGCGGCACGCTCGGTAGTGGTAATCACTTCCTCGAAGTGCAAGTCGTCGAGAAGATCGACGACCCGGCGGCGGCCTCGGCCATGGGATTGGCGGAGGGCAATCTGACGGTCATGATTCATTCCGGCTCGCGCGGACTTGGCTATCAGGTCTGCGAGGATGCGCTGAAGGAACTACAGAACGTGCCCGGCAAGTACGGCATTCAACTGCCCGACAAGCAGCTCGTCTGCGCACCGGTTCATTCCCACGAAGGCCAGAAGTACCTCAAGGCCATGCGCGCCGCGGCCAACTTCGCGTGGTGCAACCGGCAGATAATGACGCACCTCGCCCGACAGTCCTTCAGCGACGTATTCGGCCTACCCGCGGAGAGGCTGGGGATGTCGCTCGTGTATGACGTCGCCCACAACATCGCCAAGATGGAGCCGTACGACGTCGACGGCACGCAGTGCCAACTGTGCGTGCACCGTAAAGGCGCGACCCGCGCCTTTCCGCCCGGTCATCCGGAATTGCCGTCGCGATACCGCGCCATCGGTCAGCCGGTTCTCGTCCCGGGCGACATGGGTCGGGCGAGCTATGTTCTGGTCGGCCAGCAGGGGTCGATGGAGCAGACGTTCGGGAGTTCCTGTCACGGCGCGGGTCGTCGTATGTCGCGCGGGGCGGCCATCCGCGCCAGCAAGGGGCGGAACATCAAGCGCGAACTGGCCGAGCGCGGCGTAGTCGCCCGCGCCCGTGGGCGCACGGGCCTGGAGGAAGAGCAGCCGGATGCCTACAAAGACGTTGTCCAGGTCGTCGACGTGCTTCACGACGCCGGCATCTCCAGGCGTGTGGCTAAGCTCCGCCCGGTGGGCGTCATCAAGGGGTGATCATTTGTTGACCGTCGGCACATTTCCACGGTCATCGGGATCGCCAGCCCAAGCTCGTTTCGTCCTTGCGTATTCCATCGATGTAGTTTAGTATCCTTGTTTCACGGTATCCGTTCACGGGTGAAAGGAACATCGAATGTCCGCGCAGAGAGTCGTACTGGGTGCGTTGGTTGTTCTTTTTTTCTCCGCCGCCGCCGCGAAGGCGCAAGAGACGCCTGTCTACTATGATTACGTGGAAAACGGCGTCCTGAAGGGCGGGCGCATCATCGTGGATCGCAGTAAACCGGACCACCGCCGCATCTTCGGGTTGGACCGGGTGGGCGCCCAGGCGCAGGTCGTCTGGCCAGTGACGACGGTCATGGACAATGGCCCGACGGCGAATCGCATTGACCTGGTCATGCTCGGAGACGGGTACACTGCCGGCGAGATGACGACCTATGAAGCCCATGTCGACGCGGCCCTGGCAGACTTTTTCTCCGAGGAGCCGTTCGCGGCGTACAGCACCTACTTCAACGTGCATCGCGTGGACGTAGTTTCGAACGAATCCGGGGTGGATGAGATCGATCTCGGGATCTTTAAGGATACGGCGCTGGATATGGAGTATGGGTGTTTCAATATCGCACGGCTTTTGTGCATCAACGTCAGCAAGGCCTACGATGCAGCCGCGTCGGCGCCGGCCGTGGACCAGATCCTCGCCCTGGCCAACTCGACGCGCTACGGCGGCGCGGGTTATCCCTTCGATAACCTGGGCACCTTTGCGGGCGACAACTCTCTCGCGGTTGAGATCGGCTTGCACGAGTTCGGGCATTCGTTCGCCGATCTCGCGGATGAGTATGACTATGCCGACGGCGCCACATACACCGGGCCCGAACCCATCGAGCCGAATGTGAGCATTCTCACCGCCGGTCAACAGATTGCTCAATCGACCAAATGGTACCGTTGGATGGACCTGCCGAATGTCGATACATTCGTCGGGGCGATGTATCACCAATTCGGCCTCTATCGCCCGACCTCAAACTCCAAAATGCGCTCGCTGAATCGACCGTTTGAGCAGATCAACGTGGAACAGTTCGTCATCTCGATCTACGAGAGCGTCTCACCGATTGATGACGCGACGCCTCCGTCCGCCGTGCCGTTGCCGCACACCACGACGTTCTTCGTGACCGTTCTGGAGCCGGTGGACCACAGCTTGGACATTCAGTGGTCCATCGACGGCACGGACGTTCCAGGAGCGACGTCAACCACGTTCACCCCTTCGGACGTCGCTATTGTGCCGTGCCTCCACGACCTAAGCGTCAGCGTTATTGACAACACAGCCCGTGTACGCGATCCGAATGCGCGGGCATCATTGCTAACGGCCTCTCGCCAGTGGCAGATCGACGTTCCGGGCGAGTGTACCGTGATTCCTGAACCCGGCGGCAAGACTCGCGGGCTCACCTTCACGGGTCCGGCGTCGGCGGTCGCGACAGCGTCGGGGACAGCGATCCAGGTGGTCCCGGTCGATTTGTACCATCCCCAGCCGGGCAATCCGCCGAATCGGCCGCAGCCGAACTTTTCGGCCTACGACACGGACTTGAACAACGTTTGCACCGGCCCCGGACCGCTTTCGGGCTACTACTGCCAGGCCGCCGCGGACTGCCCGGGCAGTGGCACGTGTCCGGTCGGCGTGGGCTGCACGGCCACCGGGGAGACCAACGGCTGCGCTCGTTGGGTGGGTCCGCCCTTCCTCTACCTTGAGTCACGGGACAATCCCGGCGTTGGCAGCTATCGCGCCGCACGCCTGCAGTGCTCGCCGTACTATCAGAATTGGGCAGACCTCACGGTCACCGTGGTCGGCTCGGAAATTGTGCCCAGCTCGACCTACGAAGTCATCACGTACGCTTCGAGCTGCAAGGGCGGCGAAGGAAGCTGTACCGCCATCTCCCCGCCCGTAACCATGACCACGCGCAGAGGCGGTGACGTCTTCGCCCCATTCAACCCCCCGGACAGCTCGCCGCAGCCGGAAGGCCCGGACGTGGCCGCGTTGGTCAACAAATTCAAGAGCCTGCCGGGTGCGATCGTCAAAGCCATTGCCCAGGTGCAGTCCAACGCTCCGATTCCCAACAACGATGTGGACGGCACGGACATCGCCGTGGTGGTAGACGCGGTGAAGGGCTTCGCCTACAGCTTCAGCGGACCGTGCCCGTGTCCGTCGACAGTGCCGTGCGATATGACGATGTGCTCGAGCAACGGCCAGTGCGCGGGCGCACCGGGCAACTACGGCCCTGGCGCTCTGTGCGTGCGGGAGTGCCAACCGGGTAGTCCGCGGGCGGGTGAGCCTTGCACGGAAAGTGTGGGCGATCCGCCGATACCGGACCTGGACTGCGGCTCTTGCTCGGCCGGTTCGCCGGTTCCCGGCATCCCCTGCGATGCGAACAGCGATTGCTCGCCGGGCACGTGTGCCACGGGCGTCTGCGGGGCCGGCAGTCCCTCGACCACCGGCTTCTGCCACGACCCGTGCGGAAGATGTAATTGAGACGAAGATAGGCAGGGGCATTGGGCATCAAGGCATCCGAAAGAAGCGGGCGGCTTCGTAAGAGCCTCGCCGACCCCTTGGCATCGACAGAGCTTAGAGCCACTTCCTGGACCGAACGACGAAGACGCCCACAGCCGCGGCGGCGGCGAGAATCCCGCTGAAAACCCAGAAGCCGTACGGGTGCTGGCTGCCCGGCAGCAGTCGAAAGTTCGTCCCATAGAGGCCGGTCAACACGGTCAAGGGCAACAGCACGGCGCCCAGTACGCTGAGGTACTTGATGATCTGATTGGTCCGGTTGGCCGCGAGCGTCAAGTAAACGTCCAAGGCTCCCTGGAGCAGGTTGTCGAAGGTGTCCAGATCGTCACTGACGCGATGAATGTGGTCGCGCACGTCGCGGAAAAATACCTGCGCCTCGCCGTCCACCAGCTCATGAGGCCTGTCCGTCAGCGTGTTGATGATCGCCCTTTGCGGCGTCACTCGCCGCCGCAGCCACGCCGCTTCGCGCTTCAAGCGAAAAATCCTCGTGGACACCTGGGGATCGAATTTCGCGAAGATCCGCTCCTCGACATCGTCCAGCCCCTCACTGACCTGCGACACCGCTAACAGATACTCATCCACGATGGCGTCCAGCAAGAGGTAAAGAACGAAGTCCGCGCCGCGGGATAGGGCCGCCTCGTCGGTGTCGATCGCCCGCCGCGCGGCTTCGACGGCGGGCAGCGGGGCGCGCTGCGCGGTGATGAGATAATTCCGCCCGAGGAAGGCATTCAGGTTGACGATATCCAGAGCGTCGGCGCCGGGGTTTTGATTAAGCGCGGGAAAAACGCAAAACAAGTGCCCGGGAAATTCCTCGACCTTGGCCCGACTCTGGCGACTGAAGACGTCCTCGACGGCCAGCTCATGAAAGCCCAGCTTGGCCACGACCTGTTGGAGGTGCTCCTCGTCGGGCGCGAGAAAGTTGATCCAGATCGTCCGGTTCGCGTCTGCGAGCGCCGAGAGCGCCTCGGTGAAGCGGCACGCTCGAGCCGGCTGATCGCCCGGACCCGATGCGTAGCAGATCATCTCGCCATACGGCCCGACGCGCGGCGCATCCATACACGCACCTCCGTCCAAGGCTGGACCCAGCCTGATGGCGAGATAGAATCGCGTGAGTCCGTAGTGCATGCAAGAGACGGCCACGGGAATGGCATACCGAATGATCATTCTGGCGGTAAGCACACTTCTGTGCGGGTGTACGGGCATCTCCATCGCGCCTTCGTGTCCGAATGAACTGGCCGTGGGCGAGTCGGCGCCGGTGCTGGCCAACGAGATCAACCCCGGCGAGATCGAAAGGTATTTCTGGGAGGTCATTCCATCGAACGTTGGACGAATTGCCGATCCCACGGCCGCCTCGACGCGCATCGAGGCCCTGGCCGAAGGCGAGGCCAAGGTGCAACTCACGGCCAGCGACGGGCTGTATCAGGTCATTTCGTTCTGCACCACGCGCGTCTCCGGAACGGCCCCGCCGCCGCCCGACAACGAGAACGACAACGTCGACGACAACACGAACGCCAATGACAATACGAATACTAACGACAACGTGGACAATACCAACGACAATGGCGACAAACCCGATCGCCCCGGCGGCGGACGGAAACAGACGCCTTGATGCGTCAGGCACGAAGGCACAAAGGCACACAGGCACGAAGAACGAGCCCGTGACACTGTTGTCTGCGAGGGCGAGGCTCGGCCGAGCCGCGACAGCCAGTTGGCACTGTACGGCTCGCCGGGAGGCTCGCCCTCCCAGAGACTTCGCCTAAGCTGTCACGCGCCTCGCGGGAACGGATCCCCGCGCACGTGTTCGGCGTCCCGGCGGGACGCTCTGTGGATAGCCCGGTGTTTTCAACGCCGAAGGGTAGAGATGTCTTTCGAACAAAGTGCCGTACGCACGGCTGAGAAGTCCGCGGGCTGGCGCCGCGCGGCTCAGTTTGGTACTTTGTATTCAGGTTTGCGACGCGGCCGCAGACTGCGACGACGACTTATTCTGCAACGGAGCCGAACTGTGCGTTGACGGTGTTTGCTTCGCTGGAGAAGAGCCTTGCGGGGTCGACCCCTGTAACAAAGGCAGCGCCGCCAACGACGGCATCACCGGCGGCGACGGCGTCGATCGGTTCTTCTCTGACGCCACCGCGCAGTTCGGCGACACGCTGATCGATTTCACCGGCGGAACGGACAAGATCGGCCTGGCCAGCGGGATCATCAACTTCGCCGGCGTGGCCGGCACCGAGGCCGCTCCGGTCGCCCTGAGTGCCGCGAACTTCGAGACCACTCGGACTGCCGTCGCCTTTGTCTCCGCCGGTGATGCCGCGAAGATCGTCTGCATCTCAGCGGAGCAGACGACCGCGCAGATCGTTGGCGATGCCGGGGCTCCTGCCGCCGCCTACGTCCTGGTGCTCGACAGTACCATCGACCGCGGCGTCCTCTATTACGACGCTGATTGGTCGAACGCGGCCGGTCAATTGCTCGTGATTCGATTCGAGAACATCACCACCAACGCCGCCGTGCAGGCCTTGACCTTCACCGATTTCGAGGAAATCGACTGACGCGGCTGACGCGACGCTGTACGCCCCATATAATGCCAAGATGCGGCTGCCGAACGGCGAGCAGGCCATCGTTGAAGAGCGCAAGCTTCGCGATTACGTTCTGAATGTCCATCACCCGGTAGGGCGCCATCATGCGAGGCTTTCTGGGAACTGCTGGGGATTGGATCCGGCAACTTGAAGGCCTTGCACGACGCATTGACTCGCGCGGCGGCAACTGAGCCTGTGGCGCGAGAGGTCCGAACGCCACAAGGGGTGAAATACGAAATGCGCCTGGAAGTTTCCGGCCCGCGAGGTGCTAAGCCCGTACGCGCCGTGTGGATCATCGAAAAAGGCGCATCGCTGCCGCGGCTGGTGACTTGTTTTGTGGAGTAAGCCATGTTGAAAGAGCACGATACGGTAACTGTAAAGGTGGATGTGCCCGAGGCGGCGCTGCGCGCTGGGGACGTTGGTGCGATCGTGCATTGCTATGCAAATCGCGACGTGTACGAAGTCGAGGTTCTTGACGACGGAGGGCGCAGTCGGGGCGTGGTCACGTTGCGGGGGGATCAACTCTTGCGGCTCAATCTCGCGTCGCTGGTGGCGTGACACTACCGGCCAGCGGCCTGACAATGCATTCAGGTCATGGCTTGCTTGACGGTGAAGCACACCCAGCTAGAGTTTCCGGGAGGTGCGGGTGTCAGATTTGAGGGGCGAGTCTGAGCCACTTTTACTACGCTGCCCCCCGATTAGGTCGAAGGAGAATCGCAATGGCCTTTGAACTTCCGGCGCTTCCGTATGCGTTCGATGCACTCGAACCGCACATTGACGCCAAGACCATGGAGATCCATCACGGCAAGCACCATGCGACGTACGTGGCCAAGCTCAACGAGGCGATCGGCAAGCACCCCGAGCTGGCGAGCAAATCGCTGGAAGAGTTGCAAAGCGGCATCACCAGCATCCCCGACGACATCCGCACGGCCGTACGAAATCACGGCGGCGGGCACCTGAATCATTCCATCTTCTGGAAGAACCTCAGCCCCAAAGGCGGCGGGCAGCCCAGCGGCCCGCTGGCGGACGCCATCAAGGCGGCCTTCGGCAGCTTCGACACGCTGAAGGAGAAGATGACCGCGGCCGCGACGAATCGCTTCGGCAGCGGGTGGGCTTGGCTGTGCGTGGACAAGCCGGGCAAGCTCGTGGTGAAGGATTTTCCCAACCAGGACAATCCTCTCACCGAAGGCCTGCGCCCCATCCTCGGCTTGGACGTCTGGGAGCACGCCTACTACCTCAAGTATCAAAACCGCCGACCCGATTACATAGCCGCGTTCTGGAACGTCGTGAATTGGACTGACGTGGCCGAGCGCTACAGCAAGTCGAAATAGTCGGCGTGCCGTCGCAGGGGTCGGCACTTGGTCGTCAGCGCCGAGAAGCGGCGTCAGGGTCCCTTTTCGTCATGAGTGCCAAACAACGGCATCCGCAGCTTCCGTGTCATGCGGAGGCCGCCCCAGGCGGCCGAAGCATCTCGGTCGGCCGGATTCTTCGCTTCGCACAGAATGACCGGACACAATTCCGGGCTTGCGCACGGCCTTTCTGCGCCCTGCTGTTCGCGGTCATGTTCTCCAGCGCCGCCCTGGCCCACGAGACGGATCAGTACAGCGTTCCCATTGGTCGGGAATTCGCCGATCTGCGCTTTTTGTTCTCGGAGGACGTGTTCGATGCCCTGCAATCCGCGGTTACAAAAACGAATGCCCGCATCGAGGCCAGTTTGCGCGATGGCCAGCCGACGCACGCGACGAAGCGCCTTCAGTCCCCCAAGACGATCGCCGCGGCCGTCTACGCCCAGTTCCCCCCGGTCATCAATCACGTCGAAACCCTGGAAATGCGCTTGGCCGGCCCCGACGTGCGGCGGCGCTACGCCGGGTTGATCGTCCGGTATCACCCATCGGTGTGGATTTACAGCCATTGGGCGCTGATGCTCGATTTCACGAAGCCGGCGCGGTGGATGCGCTGCGCCACCATCCTGATCGACGGAACCTACCTGGGCACGGACAAGTTCGTCCATTTCATCCACATGGGCTACATCTACTTCAGCATCTACCAGAATGCCGTCGAGCGCGGCGCCAGCGAGCAAGAGGCCATCGCCGAAGCCCTCGACGTAGGCGCCGGCGCCCACCCCCTGTCGGAGTCCGGCGTTCTCGGCGTGCTGAGCACCGGCGTTTTCTCGAACGCCGACCTCGCCGCGGACTACTGCGGGTTGAAGTTCTTCCGCAACCTCACCGAGCCGGTGGGACTGCGCGGTGAAGTGCGCCCGCCGATGGTCGTGCGCGATGGTGAGCTGTGGCGACTGAACGGCCACGTGCGGCGAGACGCGGACTTCTTCAGCGTTTTCGTGAGCCCGCACTGGGATGAGGTGCTCAATCCCAGCGTCTACCACCTGGGCATCGGCGCGTTTGTCGCCGAAGAAGTGGGCAAGCGGTGCGACGACGTGAGGCACTGGTACCGCGATGAGACGGGGCGATCACGCACGCGAGAGCAGTTTGATGCCATCGCTCGCGATCTGACCGCGTATTACGGCGAAGATTACGCTCATCAAGGGGACCTCGCTGGAATGGTCACCATCGCGGGCGTCTGTTTTCAGGACGGCGATCCGTCGAGCAGCGACAAGCTGTCTTCCCAGGCGAGGCTTAGTCTGACGAGCCATCCTGCTCCCGTGGAGGGTCAGGACCACTTACGGCGTACTTCGCTTTGGCGAGCGGCCCGCGGGGGCCGAACCGAGGAGGTCCGTTCGTTGTCAGGGAGCGCGGGGGCCTTGGAGGGGGCTGACGTCGACGGCGAGCGCCCGCTGCACGCGGCTGCCCGGGCAGGTCATGCTGCGGTTGTTGATGTGCTGGCGGCCGGCGCCGCGGACATCGAAGCCGCAGCCATTCACGGCCAGACTGCCTTGCACCTTGCGGCCCGGGCGGGACGCGAGGAAGTCGTGCGATCCTTGCTGCAACGGGGGGCAAACGCCAACCGCCGTGACGCCTTTGGATGTACGCCCCTCCACGACGCGGCTGGTCAGGGCTCCTCGGCCGTTGTTGCTCTTTTGCTCGAAGCCGGGGCTGATGCCAACAGCGCGGACAACCACGGCAGCACCCCCCTGCACCGCGCGGCAAGAGTCGGCTTCCTGGACATCGCCAGCCACTTTCTTGCACGAGGGGCCGACCCACGTCGGGAGAACTCGGCAGGGCACACACCGATCGACGAAGCGAAGTTCAGCAAGAACCGCCGCATGATCGAGCTGTTGAGGCAGCACGGCGGGAGATCGCGCCCGTCGCGACGATGAGGATGGCGTGCCGGTGACATCAGCAACAGCCAAGTCTTCCAGCGCGGCGGCGTGCTCACTCTCCCTGCTGGCGCTCTGCGGCTGCAGCGTCAAGGACCCGATCGACGCCTGGCAGGACTCGCTGACCGACTATGTAGCGCGGCAGGGACATGGTGATCCCGCAGTTCTGCGCGACTTACCCCAGCTTCGTTCGTCCAGCTCGCTGCGCCCGGCGATGATCCAATTCAGCAAGATCGACCTACCCGGCTTCGGCCTGCCGCCGTTCGTCGACCGCTGGGACGTTCACGGGGTGATGCTCGACTCGAAGAGCGGCACGACCGCGGGGTATCCGTTCATGATCGGCGTCGTCAAACGACCGTACTCCGGCCCGTCCACCATTGAGGACATCCGCCTGGTGGTCTTTCAAGTCGATAGGGATGACTTCCATTGGCGGCTCAGCAGGCCCGATCCGGAAGCCCTGCGCCGATACGTCGACGGCGCTGCCGAGAACCCACGCCGCCTGCCCGCACACCCGACTCACCAGGTCTTCCCCGCTATCGACGATGTGTTCGAGTACGAACTGAACGGCGATCAGGCTGTGGCCCGCGACGTGTGCTCAGGGGCGACTTGGCGGGTCGAGCTTCGTAGGCAGGGCAGACTCTCCGCGCGCTGATCTTTCAAAAACTAGGGGCGTCCGCCGCTGGTGGCACAATGGCTCGGACCGGTGTTAGGATGGCCGCGCATGGCCGAGGAACCCGCGTGGACCGATGAGCTTCTTCGATCACCCCATCACGCCGCGGACAAGGCGCCCCGCGTGCGGCGGATGTTCAACGCCATTGCCCCACGCTACGCCCTGGTCAACACGCTTTTCAGCGCGGGTCGGGACGCTTATTGGCGACGCAAGGCCGTGGATCTGGTCCACGTGCGTCCTGGCGACGTTGTGCTGGACGTCGCATGCGGCACGGGTGACCTTGCTCGTGCATTCGAACGCGCGGGACCGGCGTGCATTGTCGGCGTCGATTTCGCCCACGAAATGCTCACTCGAGCCGCGGGCTTCAGCCCGCGCGGACGCACGGCTCAAGACAACTCTTGTCGCGCATGCTGGCTCGAAGCCGACGCCCTGCGACTCCCCTTTGGGAACGACTTTTCCGTCGTCTCCTGCGCGTTTGGAGTTCGAAACTTCGCGGACCTGAACGCTGGGCTTCGCGAGATGCACCGCGTCCTTCGGCCCGGGGGGCGCGTGGTGATCCTGGAATTCACCCGCCCGCGAAATGCTCTGGTCCGACGCGCTTACGAATGGTATTCGGTAAGGGTGATGCCGATCGCCGCCACCTGGCTGAGCGGCGACCGAACCGGGGCCTATCGCTACCTGCCTCGCTCCGTGGTATCGTTTCCCAGCGCCGGGGAGATGCAGACCATACTCGCGACCATCGGCTTCCGAGATGTAAGGGCGACGCCGCTCACGGGCGGCGTGGTAACCATCTATACCGGAGTCCGTGATTGACCAAGGGAATGAAACCGAAGCGACCTCCACGCGTCTTAGGGGGTGGTCCCGCGCCGGCGGCGCCTGCGGCGTCCGACTTCATGGACGTGTGGTCGAGGTCGGGCTCCAAGTATCGGGTCCGGGCCATCGTCTTGATGCTTGCAAACATCGTTCTTTTTGCCGGCGTGGGAAGCTTCGCGTTTTGGTTGCGAAGCGGCGATGTCCTAGCGCCGGCACGCGAAGGGTACGTCGATCTTCTGGCGCACACGTTCCAGGGCGTCGGCGCGGCGGAGGTTTCCCTGGGATCGCTGCTGGTGGAGCCGATCAGCATCCAGGACGTGCCCATGCAAATCCCCATCGTGGGGCTGCTCATTGCTGCATTGATTTCGATGCCCATCCTGGTCGCGATTCTCTATCGATTCTGGTCGAGCCTGCCGCTGATTGCCGTGGTTGGGTTTCTCGCCGTCATGCCCTGGTTGGCGATTACGCTCCTCGGTTCGTGCATCCTGGCTTCGGTTCGCCCGTTCCGGACCCGCTTCCGGTTCATGTCCGCCATGATCGGCTTGGTCCCCGCGGTCGTCTATCTCACCTTGGCGTGGGCCGGAACCACCGATGCGGTGGTCGGCAAAATCGATCCCATCGACCGCATCAAGTTTGTGGCCCCCTGGGTACTGGCCATCGTGGCATCGGCGATCGTATTCGCCATCGTGCTGGCCATCGCCAAGATCGTCGACTATCGCCCCGGGGCGGTGACCCCTCTGCTGGCGATTATGTTCATTCTACCGGTCGCCCTTTTTGAGTTTCACGTCGGACGCGATGAGCTGTATTACCGCCTGCTGGAGCGCTTCGAGCAAGCCTGTTTCGCAGAAATCAAGGCCGCCGCGCCGTTGGAACACGCCGCGCTGCGCGCGTGGCAACAGCATCCCCTTCCCAGACCGAGCTGGGACGCCGTGCGACAGGTCGAAGAAGAAAAATGGCTCTTCGAACTGACCACTGACATCCGTCCACGTGAATCGGAACTGACGCGGCATCAAGTCGATCTCGCCGCGAGGTGCGATGAGTTTCACCGCTGTTTCCCGGACAGCCGTTACACGCCCAATGCCCTTTATCTCAAGGCCCGGGCGCTGGACCGACGTGTGGATGTTCGAGAATTCCGGGCGACGAAATGGATCCGGTTCTACGAAGACTTCCCCAGCCCCGCGTCGCGTGATACGTGGCGTTTGATCCTGGCCAACCGTCCCGACTCGCCGCTCGGCGCGGGCGCGGGATTACGCCTGGCGCAATTGGAGGCCCGCGACGGCGATATGGACCGCGCGCTGGAGAAGCTCAACACTTTGATCAGCAAATTCGATGCCAAGGTCTGGGCGATGCCGGTCGTTCAGGAGCCTGGCCTGTTGCAAGGAGTGCTGGCCCGGGAGACACCGGAGAGGAGCCTGCGAATCCCATCGGACCGAATCGTCCTGGAGGCTCACCGGCTCCGTGATCTTCTGACTGCGAACCGCGACCCGATCTACGCGTACGATCCGATCAGCGGTTCGCGCCGCCCCGAAGACGCCTTCCGGGTCGGGCTTCTGGACCTCGACCCGCGGCACGAAATGTACGCTACGAACCTGGAGGCCCTCAAAACGCAATACCCCACCTGCCAAATCGAGGACAATATCGATCTGGAGATTGCCCAGGTCACAGAGCCTCCTGCTGAGAAAGTTGAACGATTGCGCTCTCTCCTGTCGCGATTTCCCGATGGCGATGCGTCCGCGGAAGCGATCCTTCGCCTTGGGATGGCCTATGCCGAAGTCGGCGCCATTCAACAGCGGGACGAGTCTCTGCGCAGACTTGTTCGTGAACATCCGCAATCAGTTTGGGTCCGCCATGCGATGCGCGCTGCACCGTCCGCATTGCTCCAGCAGATGAGCGCCGCTGCACCATGAAGCGATCCCTGGACAAGCAGATCGTTGTCGGCATCACCGGCGCAAGCGGCGCGATCTACGCGCGGCGGCTCATCGCCCAGCTTTGTGAGGCGGAGGCCACGGTACACTTGATCGTCACTCCCAATGGCAAGCGTCTGCTGCAAGAAGAGCTGGACGTGACGGAGGTTTCCGACACGGCCCTGCTGGGAAGGTCGTGCCCGCGACTGGTGGTTCACCCCTATCGGGACGTTGGGTCGGTGCTCGGCAGCGGCAGTTTTTCTACGGACGGCATGGTGGTATGCCCTTGCAGCGGCAACACGCTGGCGTCCATCGCTGCGGGCCTGGCGAACAACCTGCTGGACCGCGCCGCGGCCGTCACGCTCAAGGAGGGCCGTCGCCTCATCGTGGTCCCGCGGGAGTCGCCAATCAGCCGAATTGAACTTCAAAACGCCCTGCGGCTTAGCGAAGCTGGCGCGATCATCTGTCCCGCTTCGCCGGGTTTCTACATGAAGCCGACCTCGATTGACGATTTAGTGGATTTCGTCGTGGGCAAGCTCCTGGATTTGCTGGACATACCACACCGTCTCCATACGCGCTGGGCGGACCAGCGCTCCGCATCTAAGCATTCCACGAACTCACTGCCCGCTCGATGACCGGCGCCGTCGCGACAGTCCGAGTCTGGGCGGAGATGGTCAAGTTGTCGCACACTGTGTTCGCGTTGCCCTTCGCCGTCACCGCGGCATTCTTGGCGGGACGACAAATGGAAGGCCGCGGGCGGCCGTACTGGGGCCAACTCGGCCTAGTGATTGTCTGTATGGTCGCCGGGCGAAGCGTGGCCATGACCTTCAACCGGATCGTTGACGCGGAGATCGACGCCCGCAATCCACGAACAGCCGGCCGCCCCCTGCCGTCCCACAGGCTGACCAAAGTCGCCGCATACACGATGCTCGTGGTCTCCGCGATCACGTTCGGAATCGGGTGTCTGGGGTTCCACATGTTCTACCACAATTCCTGGCCCATCCTGCTCTCCGGGCCGATTCTGATCTATCTGTGCGGCTACTCGTTCACCAAGCGATTCACGAAGTGGTCGCATTTCTATCTCGGGTCGGCCGTCGCGTTGTCGCCCGTGGCCGCGTGGATCGCAGTCCATCCGCTTTCGCTCGGCTTGGACGCCCTTCTCTTGCTCGCTGCGGTCACGTGTTGGATCGGCGGCTTTGACATCATCTACGCTGCACAAGACATCGACGTCGATCGCCGCGACGGGCTGTTTAGTCTACCGGCAGCGTGGGGCGCCTCAAAGGCGCTGTGGACCGCTCGACTTGCGCACGCGTTGGTTGTGGTATGTCTGGCTTTGCTGGGTTGGCACGCCCGCCTTGGCGCAGTCTATGGCGGTGGCGTCGCGGCCGTTGCCGCCCTGCTGGTCCTGGAGAACTCGATGATTGGGCCCCGCGATCTTTCGAAAGCCGCCTTGGCCTTCTCGCTCAACGGCTTCGTGGGTATCGTCTTCGCTGCGGCGACCATCATCGATGTTCTAGCCCACACATGAGCTCCTTCGGGGCGGAATTGTCATGAATGCGATTCCCAGTCGGGGTCTGTTGGCGGTTGCAACGGCGGTCGTTGTGGCGCACGCCGCGAACGCCAACGAGCCGGCTCACTCCGAGTCATCGAAGGCATCGTTTCAGGGACTCGGCGATCTTCCCGGAGGTCGCACGGAGAGCTGTGCGATCGCGGTTTCCGCCGATGGCCGGACGGCGACAGGATGGAGCGCCGCCGAAAGCGGCTCGCGCGCATTTCGCTGGTCGGATGGGATGATCGCGGAGCTGGTTGCCGATGGCGGCCTGGTTCCACTCGTTGGACACGCAGTTTCGCCGGACGGCACGGTCGTCGTCGGTTTGGCACAGATCGGCTCGCAAACGGTTGGCTTCTATTGGCGCGATGGTCGTGCAGCCGCCCTTGCTCTCCCCGGCGGAGAAACTGAATTCATGGACGCGTGGGGGGTCTCCGGGGACGGCCGGATGGTTGCCGGAAGTACGGCGTCGTCCGGACGAAGCGACGCCGTTCTTTGGAGCGGCACGAACGGCGCAAGGCTTGCTGACCTTCCCGGCGGCCGTCCTTGGAGCTCCGCAACCGCGATCTCTGCGGACGGTTCCATCGTAGTGGGCCGCGGCGAATCCGAACGCGGCATCGAAGCCGTCGTTTGGCGCGAGGGAGCACCTATAGGTTTGGGAGATCTGGCGGATGGAGAGTGGCATAGCGAGCCTTACGCGGTATCGCACGACGGCGCGATCATCGTCGGCATGTGCGCCTCCACCTACGGGATCGAGGCCTGTCAATGGCGTAACGGCAGGCTCACGGCTTTGGGCAGCCTTTCGCGCGAGCATGACTTTCTCAGTAGCGCGCGGGGGATGTCGCGCGACGCAGCGGTGATCGTGGGCTCGGCCATCGATGACCGTGACGCGCCTCGGGCCGTCGTGTGGGATTCAATCAACGGGATTCGCGATCTGTCGGTCCTCCTCGCAATGGAGCACGGGATCGATCTGAAGGGATGGCGCCTTGAGACCGCCATGGGCGTCTCCGCTGACGGCATAACGATCGTGGGATGCGGTCGCAACCCACGTAGCGAGCCGGAAGCCTGGATCGTCCGCTTTCCGCCGAATTGGTGGCATGACTTGTCCGTTCCGTACAAGCCGGGAGCGTCGGTCTCGCCGGCGGGAGCGGACCGGGACGTCCACGCGCGACTCGGTCGTGGGACGGGCGTCTTCGATCTTTGTTCTGACCCCCACGGCGTGGCCATCGACGCCGGTGGCAGGACGTTCATTGCAGACAGTGGTTGCAACGCTATCAGCGTGTTCGACGCGAACCGTGTCCTGACGGGCAGATGGGGCTCTCCGGGCAGCGGCTTGCGACTCGACGATCCGCGCGACGTGGCCGTCACAGATGACGGCGCGATCTTCGTCGCCGATACCGGGCATCATCGGGTGCAGGTCCTTGGACCGGATGGGCGCTTGCGAAGATCATGGGGTGATCGCGGGTCAGGCCCGGGTTCTTTCAATCGTCCCGAGGGCATCGCAGCGCACGGCGGCCAGGTGTACGTCGCCGATTCCGGAAACGACCGTGTGCAGGTCTTCGACCACCGAGGCGCGCTGCTACGGCTGTTCGGCCGGTATGGCCACGGAGTGGGCGAACTGAACGGTCCCACGGACTTGGCTGTCGCGGACGACGGGCGCGTTCTGGTGGCGGACACCGGCAACCACCGCATCTGCGTGTTCGATCCGCAGGGGGACTGGCTTGGCTCATGGGGTGATCGCGGCTCCACACCAGGGCTGTTCAATAGGCCCACGGGGATCGACTGCCGGGGCGGGCAGTTCTATGTCGTCGATCAGGCCAACCACCGGATTCAGGTCTTCGGCACAGACGGAGGGTTCCGGTACGCCTGGGGTCGCCAGGTGTTTCGACCTCATGAAGCAGGCGGACGCATCTCGTACCCGGCGCGGATCGCGCTGGCTACGGACCACAGTCGCGCCGTCATCTGCGAGCCTTACGAAGACCGGTGTCAGTCGTTTGGCATGGTTGAAACCTCCGCGGGCGCTACGGCCTCATACCTGGATGGCAAGCCGTTGGCCGGGGTCGCCGGCACGCTCCATGTCGGCGGAGATGTACTCGTGACGACCGATGATGCGGTGGGACACGTGCTGGTGTACCGATTGACCGACGCCCATCCCATCCTCGTCACCAAAGTTGGAACGGCGGGACACGGGGTCGGGCAACTCAGCGATCCGAGGGGTCTTTGGTTCGACTCTGTCACGTCTCGACTCTTCATCGCGGACACTGGTAACCGCCGCCTTCAGGTTTTCGATCTCGATCGGATTGGGGAACCCGTGAAGTTCGTGGCCAACTCTGCTCGGCTACGAAAAGCACTCGAGTTATCCTCAGGCGGAGCCGGAGGCTCGAATACCGAGCGTTTCATAAGGCCCGGTCCTTTGGCGGCGAGCCCGGAAGGCTTGCTTGCAGTGGTCGATGAAACAGACAACGGCGTGCTTCTCTTGGGGGCTGATCATCGTGTCGTGCGGACCCTTGACGCAGCGCCGGATTTAGGGGTGAACTTGAAACGGCCGGTCGACGTGACGTTCAGCGTAGATGGTCGGCGGCTATTCGTGCTTGATGCGGACCGTCCCGGAGTTGTTGCCTTCCACACCGATGGCACGTATACTCACGCTTGGGGTGATCGCGGGAGCGGTGCGGGCGAGTTTCTCATGCCTGCGGGAATCGAGGCCGGTCGCGACGGCTTCTTATATGTGTCCGACCGCGCCGCGCATCGGGTTCAAAAGTTCGATGAACAGGGTCGTTTCATCGCCCAGTGGGGCAAGGAAGGCGTCGGCGCGGGCGAGTTTTTCAAACCGCGCGATGTCGCTCAGGATTCGCGAGGCCGAGTCTACGTGAATGATTTCGGGAACCGGCGTATCCAGGTCTTTGCCGAGGACGGTCGCTTCCTCCGCGCCATCGGCTCTCCATTGGCGATCCATCCGACGCTGGTCGCGCGACAGCCGCAGTGAGCGACGCCCATCACGAGATCAACGGAGCCCCAATGCGGCCACGCCGGGAGCCGGGGGCAGCCGTGAACTCGTCATCAGCTGCCTTCTGATCACCTGCGTCGGCGCGTGTCGCGGCGGGAACACCACCCCACCGCCGGGCACAAAGCCGAATCAAGCGCAACCTGCCGCGGCGGCTGAGGCGCGGCCCGGCGGTCAATACGGCGCGGTGAGTAATGACGGAACGTATTACGTTGCCTACACTCCCACGCCTGATCCGATCCCCCTCAATGAGATGTTCCGCCTCGTGATATGGGTCAGCCCGGCGCAGGATCGAACCCGTTTGGCGCCGGACGCACGTATACACGCCGATGCGGCCATGCCGGAACACGATCACGGCATGAACACGAAACCCAAGGTCCGGGCGAACTCCGACGGCAGCTTCGCGGTGAGCGGCATGTTGTTCCATATGCCCGGCCATTGGGAATTGTACGTGGACGTGACTTCTGCGGGCGTCACCGAGCGCGCTCAGTTTGACATTCAACTCGAATGATCTCGCGTCCAACTTGCCTTGGTCCTTGTACTTGCATTTGTCTCATCGCTGCCGCGTCGGCTCTAACGAACCGGTCGGTCGCCCAGGAGGTCGTTCAAGAGAATGCCTCAGCGGTTTCCTTCTCCAAGAAGGAGCGGGCGATCATTCTGGGCCTATCGCCGCCGCCGGCACTGCCGGTCGATCCGACCAATCTCGTGGCCGACCATCCCGCCGCCGCACGCTTGGGACAGTTCTTGTTTTTCGATCGACGGCTGTCGCAGAACGGCCAAGTGTCGTGCTCGACGTGTCACGACCCCGCCAAGGCGTTCACGGACGGGATGGCCTTGGGACGCGGAGTCGGAGAGAGCGAGCGACACACGACCTCACTGTGGAATGTCGCCTACAACCGCTGGTTTTTTTGGGATGGCCGCGCCGACACCCTGTGGTCGCAGGCGATGCGACCCTTGGAGAGTCCAAGAGAGCTCGGAACTTCGCGCTTGCAGATCGCGCATTTGATCCGCCAGGACGAGAGCCTCCGAGGCGCGTATGAAGGCGTTTTCGGCCCCTTTCCGGAACTCAGCGACCCGGCTCGCTTTCCGCCCGTCGGCCGACCGGTGAGCGACGATCCGGCCCATCCGCATCACCAGGCCTGGTTGTCGATGCGTGAGGCGGACCAAGACGCGGTCAATCGCGTGTTCGCCAACGTCGGCAAGAGCATCGCAGCCTACGAGCGCCGCATCATCAGCCGGGACTCCTCGTTCGATCGGTTCGTACAAGCGTTACGGGCCCAGGAGCGCTCGGCCGTAAGCCGTTATCCAGTCGAGGCGCAGCGCGGCCTGAAAGTGTTCATCGGCAAGGGCAATTGCCGGCTCTGCCACAGCGGCGCGAATCTCACGGACGGTGAGTTTCACGATACGCGGCTCCCCACATCGGACGGCGGACCCCGAAGCGATGCCGGGCGCTATGCGGGCGTCGAGCAGGTGCTTCGTGATCCGTTTAACGCGGCCGGCGTCTACAGCGACGAGCGCGAAGGCCCTGCGGCTGACAAGCTCGGGTTTATCGCCAATAGTCCACAGAACTGGGGGCTGTTCAAAACGCCTACGCTCCGCAACGTCGCCTTGACCGCGCCGTACATGCACCATGGCCGGCTTGCGACGTTGCGGGATGTCGTGGCCCACTATTCCAATTTACCGGACGCCGCCGAGAGCCATCATCCGGAGCGCATCCTCATCCGCCTGAATCTCTCGGAGAGCGACATCAATGACTTGGTCGCGTTCCTGGAGTCCTTGACCGATGCATCGCTCGATGCGGACCTCCTGTCTCAACCGGCTAGCCCTCAGCTTGGTTCGCAGAGATGAGTTCGAACGAGAGTTGCTCAAGGTGGATGGCCAGGTCGACCGAGGCGACGCTGACGTTGGGCGGCACTTTGAGCGCGACCGGGGCGAAGTTGAGGACGGCGCGGATACCGGCAGCGACCATCTCCTCGGCGACTTGCTGCGCCGCAGAAGCTGGCACGGCCAAGATTCCCACGCGGATTGTATACCTGCGCACCAGTGCGGGCATGTCCGAAGCTGGGTGGATCTTGAGCCGATTCGGCCCGTCGGCGACTTGCCCCACTTTCTGAGGGTCCTTGTCGACCACCGCTACCAGTTCGAATCCTCGCTTCTGGAACCCGCGAAATGCTACCAGGGCGCGACCCAGGTTGCCGGCGCCGACCAACAAGACACTGGACATTCGGTCAGTCCCGAGAATGCTGCGAACGCGCTGGATAAGCTCGGCCACGCGATATCCGATGCCGGAATGACCGAATTGCCCGAAGTAGGCAAGGTCCTTGCGCACCTGCGCGTCGGAGAGGCCAAGCACCTCGCCCAGTTGGCGGCTCGAAACCATCTTACGGTTCTGATCGGCGAAGCTCTCCAGTTGCCGGAGGTACAAGCTAAGCCGTCGCACCGCGGGAAGCGGGATACTCTCAACCTTCGTGATGCGTTTGCGTGGCTGCATGGGGTCCGAGGCTGGGCCTTCCCAATGTCCGGCGGCGGGAGTTTCTAAGCGGACCGCAGGAGTTCCGTCAAGCGCGGCTTTCGACCGCGATGATGAACCCATCTTGACACCGCTGGGCGGTGCTCGATATTCTCCGCCCTCCCCCGCAACGAACGACACGGGGGCGATGATATGCCCAAACGGCTCTCTCAACGATCGTGCGGCATCGCGGCAGCGCTCTTCATGCTCTGCGCGCATGCCCGCTCCCAGGAGCCTGCTGCAGAGGATCAGGCCATCGAGACGATGCGCCAGCTTCTGCAGATCAGCGCCGCCGATCAACGACGAATCGCTGATTGGGTGCAAGCCCAACTCGATAAGCTCACGGGGACGCCGCAGGGCGCTCGCCAAGAGGCAGCATTGGCTTTCCGGAAAACGCTCAAGAGCCAGTATGATCAACAGGCGAACTCCGCGCCGTTCAAGGCACAGTTGGCGGCGCAAACAGCGCAGCTCGCGGCGGCGCGACTGGGCGATCCACAGGCAGACCGCTGGGTGTCGTTTGCCTTGGTTCGCACCCTGGCGGACTTCAACCATATCGAGACGCTGCCCGGCTTGCTCGCCGGTCTGAAATCACCCCAGGACGCAGCTCGGCTTTTGTCGGCCGAGGGCTTGGCGGCGCTGCGAGTCACCATTGTGACAGACAAGAAACTGGGTGATGTGGTTCCCGCGCTGCGCCAAGCCGGAGTCGCCGAGACAAGCCCCACCGTGTTGAGCCGGATTTACGTGGCGCTGGCGTATCCCGCAGAAGGCGCTACGGTCTTCGACGCCTATCTGGCCATTTTCGAGAAGCGCCTCAGTTTTCGTCGTGCGGCGCCCTTGGCATCGGATGGTGCGGAAGTCGAAGCGTACGAGTTCTTTCGCAGCCCCACGGTCTTGGGGGCCTTGAACCAGCAACAGAAGGAGCAACTCGTGCGGGCTCTGGCGGTATTTCTGCGGCTCGATGCCGAGCGATACAACTCTCCCGGCTTGGCGTTCAAGGAGATGGATCGCCTGGAGCGCCTGCTCGACGGCGGAGAGTCGATCCTGGCCGAACTCGTCGGTGCTGGCAAGGGCGGCAAGATCCGCGGCGAAATCGACGCCGGCGGACACGCCAACTCTGCCCAAGTCGTAAGCGAAGGGTACAAATGGTTCGGCAACCCGACCGCCAACGAGGCCGGCGCTCTCAACTCCGCGCCCTGGAATGTCCCCATCGGCGCGCCCTAGCGCTCAGAAGGACAGGTGGGCGCGGGGCTACGACACTGCTTCCTTACGGGCGCGGCCCTGATCGGCGCTCTGATCAACCGACCCGTTGAGCTTTTCGCGCAACTCGCGGACTTCTCGTTCGAGATCGCGGATACGGCGGGTCCATTCGGGAAGTTTGGGAATGACGGCGTAGGATCGTTTGGCGAAGTCGGCGCGGAAGGCCGGCGAGCCGATGACGGTGGTATTGGCCTCTATGTTGCCGGAGATGCCGGACTGAGCGCCGACCTTGACGCCGTCGCCGACGGTGAGGTGTCCGGCGATGCCGACCTGGCCGGCGAGGGTCACTTTGCGTCCGACGGTGGCCGATCCGGCTATGCCGACTAGGCCGACGAACATGCAGTCGGGTCCAATCTTGGTGCCGTGACCGATGACCACGACGTTGCCGAACTTGGTGCCCGCGCCGATCTCGGTCTGGCCGAGGGTGGCGCGGTCGATGGCGCAGTTGGCGCCGATCTCCACGTCGTCGCCGAGCACCGTCCGCCCGACCTGCGGAATCTTGACCCACCTTTCCGCTTGCGGGGCATAGCCGAGGCCGTCCTCGCCGATGACCGAACCGGAATGGATGGTCACGCGGTGGCCCAGTTCGCAGTAGTCGTAAACGACCACGTTGGGATAGAGCGTGCAGTCGTTGCCCAAGCGGGCGCCGCGGGCGATGTAGCAGCCGGGGTAAACGGTGCAGTTGTCACCGATGACGGCGTCGGCATCGATCGTGACTCCGGCGGCGATGTTGGGCGCGGCGCCGATCTTCGCGCTAGGATGGATGACAGCCCCCGGGCTGCGACCCCATTGCGGGTGCCGCCGATGACCATGGAGGGTGATTATGGCTGCCGTGACTGCGCCGTAGGGGTCCGCACAGCGAACGGCGGATAGGTGGGCGGGCACCTCCACCTCCGCGCGCACGATGACCGCCGACGCTTTCGTATGAGCCAACGCAGAGACATACTTGGGGTTGGATAGGAAGGTTAGTTCACCTGCGGCGGCGTCCGTCAGCGTGTTGACGCCATGGACGAGGCAGTCCGGTCCCTCAAGCCGGGGCGGGAACCCCGCCCGGCTTAATTGGTCGCATAATTCGCTCAGCCGCAGTTGACTCACCAAGTGCTCCGCGCACGATACTTACCTGGATCGACCCTGTGGGTCAGGATTCTAGCGGAAAAACGGGGTCGCTGTCAAAGAGGGCATGAGCCTTCGGGGCACCGTGAGCGGTTCAAACCGGCAGGTACTCGCCGTTTGCCACGATCTGGAGTAGGATGGTCGCCGACGTACGGGATGAGGGTTGAATGGGATCGGTTCCCAGGCCTCACGCCTCAGCCCCCCATCACATTGCTTAGGAAGCCATGAAAGCGGATCGACGGCACGAACTCAAGGAAAACGACCTCGCGATCGCTCTGCAGAACGCCCGCGATTACGTCGACGTTCACGGCAAGCAGATCGGGATGGGGGCGCTAGTCGTCCTTGGCGTAATGGCGGCGGTGACGTTTGCGATTCGATCGCGGGCCGCGGCGGTCGAGGATGTCTGGCGACGGCGCAGCCAACTCAGTTTCGAATCGCTGGAAACCGGCAAGAAGTCCCTGGAGACCCTGGAGGGGATCACCACGGAGCTTTCGGACAAGTCGTTCGTCATGGGCGCCTTGATGGACCAGGGGCGCGAAGCGCTTCGCTTGGCTCAACAAGCGCCGCTGCCGCCGGATGCGGAGTTGAACCAGAAGGCCAAGAGAGCATTCGAGGAGCTGCGCAGCCGTTTCAGCGACAATCCGCTGGCCCTGGGGGCGGCGCTTTCCGGTTTGGCCACCGTCGAAGAGAACGAGTTCGTCCACGATGGCGACTTAGCGCACAAAACGAAAACGCTTGAATACCTGAATCGCATCGTGCAGGAGCCACGACTCAACGGTCTTCCGTTTCAGAAGATGGCCCTCGATCGAATCAAGAACCTCGATGCGACGTTCACCAAGGTGAGGGTTGAGGCCCCGCCGCCCCTGCCTCCTCCGCCGCCGGTGGAACCGGCCGAAGCACCAGAGCCGCCGGCGGATGCTCCAAAGGCCGAGCCCGTTGATCAGCCGTAAGAAGGGCGTTCGGGGTAGCGGGATCGTCTTCGTCCTGCCAACGCTGATCTGCGCGGGGTGCCAGACCGCCCACCCTACAGTTGAGTTCCGTCTTCAGGATGAGAGCTCGACCCCGCCGACGTGCCCTAACACAGCCCACGTTGGGACTTGGGTCGCAACGACGCCCGTCAAGCTCGCCGGGGCGATCAATGAGACGCTGAGCTTCGCGTTCTCGGTGACCCCTCGCGAAGCGACAGTCCGCGAGCCGACGATCCTCGTGCCGCCGCTCGTCTCAGCGAGCGGCAGCGTAGATGCTTCAGCAGTGGAGATATTTCGTTTGCACGCCGTGCGTCTGGGCCGCGTTCCCGGTTGGCACATCCGCGCCATTCCGCCGTCACAGCGCGAGCGTGCTCCGCTCGACGTGCTCGTCCCGCTTACAGCCCCGCGCGGAGGTCTTCCGCAGGCGATGTTTGCCTCGCAGACCTATCACTTCTGGGCCGATCTGCACATTCCCAAGGGCACATCCGCGGGGACGTATGAAGGACGGGTGGAGGTTCGCTGTGCGGATCGTGTGGTGGACAGTCTGGGAATCGAGCTGACCGTTTGGCCCATCGTGCTGCCCGACACCTCGCCGATCCCGTTCATTGCGGAGGTGAATCATCGCACGCTGTTCGAACATCATATCCGTCAACGGGCCGAAGGCGGTGCACCGCCGGAGGATTGGCGCGGACATCCGCGAGCCGCCGAGTACGACCGACTTCTGACCTCCACCATGCGAATGCTGGAGAGCCATCGGCTGACACCGGTCCTCCCGGACCTTTCGCCGTCTGTGCGAGTCGGGCCGGGAGGCGCGGTAGAGGTGATCTGGGATGCCTATGACGCCGCGGTCGAGCCTCTGCTCAGCGGGCGATCGTTCGTCGACAGGATTGGGCTATCGGTCTGGCCTGTACCGGTGGCGCGCTTGTTCGCGTCGAGCGCCGCCGCCTCCATCGGGTCTGCGGGCCCGACGGAGGAGTTCGCCCGGCGGTACCTGGCACAGTGCATCGATCACTTCGCGACCCGTGGATGGTTGGAGGCCAGCTACGTGCTCGCGCCCGTGCGGTTCGGCGAGCGGATGGAGCCGGCCGAGCGAGTTCGTTTGCTAAATCGAGTCATGGCGGATAGCGAGTCCGGCGTTCACTTGGCCACGCGGCGATTCCCGCAGGACTTGGCCTCCTTTGGCTGGGTCGGTTTCCAATCGGACACTCCGTCGAGCGTGGATGTGTGGGCCCCCCCCGCACAGTTCTACGACGCCGATGCCATGGCCCAGGAGCGGCGGCTCGGTCGCTCCACATGGATGACGATCGACCGCCCGCCGTTTAGCGGCTCGATGTCCATTCACGCGCCCGGCACGCATGCGCGTGTACTCGGCTGGCAGGCGATGCAACTCGAGGCCGCCGCATTGCACCTCGGCGAAGTCAATCACTGGCCAAGGGACCGCTCCAACCCATCGCCCGAGGACTGTATTGGCGAGGACGATGAGGTCCTGCTGTATCCCGGGAGCGGTTTTGGATTGGACGCGCCGGTGGCGTCCGTTCGTCTGAAGAACTTGCGGCGGAGCCAGCAAGACGCGGCGTATCTAAGGCTGCTCAGCGAGCATGGACTCGGCCACATCGCGGACGGGGTGCGTCGGGAGCTTGTCGGCTGGGCCGGAAGTCACGCATATCGGGCGCACTTTGCGGACGGTGGGCCGATCGGGTGGGTGGACGACCCGATCGCGTACGACCTTGGCCGTCGAATCATGGCCGCGGCGCTGGTCTCGGAGGTCGCCGATGAGGAGCATTCACTGAGCTTGTCGCAGACCGCTGCGTGGCGGCGATTGATGAGCGCGGGGGACCGAGTCGAACTACACGTGGACGGCTCGCGCGTTCGCCTGAGCGGCGCTCCCCCGGCGATGTCGGCTGAGATTGAAACACAGGTGACCATCGTCAATCGAGGCCGCCTGCCCGCATCGGGCGCGATTCGGTTCGGCCAACTGCCCGGCGGGTGGTCGCCCGTGTCCTCGGAGGATGACACGGCGTCGATCCCACTCCGCTCCTCGCGGCGAGTAACCCTGACGGCGTTGGCGATCGGCGTGGATTCGCAGCCGGACGGCGTTACCGCGCTTCCCCTCGAGTACATTGTGGACGATGGCGCCAGGCACCGGCAAACGGCGCGGGTCGCCTTCCTCACCGCCACCCCGCTTGCGACGCCGCTGCGCATCGATGGGGACCTTTCCGACTGGCCGCCGGGCGAAGGAAACGTGGCCGCCGACTTTCGGCTGATCAGCGGTACGCGGGTCGCCGACGCGGACGGCCCCGACGTGTCACGTCCTGGCACGCGCACGACGGCTTTCGTGCAGCGTGACCGCACGCATCTCTACATAGCGGTGAGCTGTGAGACCGGCTCGGGGCGTGAGCCGCCGATCTCACGCCGCAAAGGCGTTCACTATGACGATCTGATTCCGGCCGAGGACGAAGACCTCATCGAGGTGCTGATCGACCCGAGCAACGCGGGCACGCGTTCGCCGAGCGATCTCTATCACATCGCGGTCAAGAAATCGGGGACCGACGTTACCGAAAAAGGGATTGGGACGGACCCGCCTTGCAGCCTTCATCAACCGTGGCCCGTCGATATTGAGGTCGCCACGAGCATGTTGTCCGGGCGCTGGATGGTCGAGCTGCGCGTCCCGCTCGCTGCGGTCAGTCCGGACGCCCACGACCACGTGATCTGGGGATTCAACGTTACCCGCTGGGACGCACAGCGACAGGAGTTCAGCACGTGGTCGGGCGCATTGGGGAACGCGTACGATCCGCTGTCGCTGGGGAACATTTTCCTGCCGTAGTCGCGGGTTATACCTTACGGTCCAAGAGTTCCAGAGCTTGAATGGCCGCCGAGGCCGGTGATTGGATTGGGCACGCGCGCGGGCTATCATTGGAGAGCGCATAGAAGCCGGTTTTTTCAAGATGAGTTATCGGAATCACAGAGCAGCTCGGGTGCCGGCACGCTCGGCTTTTACGCTGATCGAGTTGTTGGTGGTCATCTCGATCATCTCGCTGCTGATCTCGATCCTCATGCCCTCTCTCAGCCGGGCGCGGGACCAGGCCAAGAGCGTACACTGTCTGGCGAGGCTGAAGGAATACGGCAACGCGCTGGCGGCGTATGAGAACACCAGCGGCGGGCTACTTCCCCCGGCGCAATGGACGCCGTCCCCCATCGACCTGCAAGACCCGAACGGCGACCCACGCAGCGGCGTCGGCGGGTCCGCGACGCCGGTGCACTATGGCTGGACGGAGATTCTCTTCACCTACGTTTATCGCCAGGATGTTCGCGTTCCGCAGTCATACCCGGTACAGCGCAACATCGACGGGCGGCAATGGGAGAAGTACTTCATCTGCAACGCGGCCGGGGACGAGGGCGTGAGCAGCGGGCACTATCGCGTCTATCTGCCCGCATGGTCAGCGGGAAACGGCCTCGATGCCAAAGGGCGCTGGCCCGAGCAGACGCGCCTGAATCCGCTTCGCAGCGCGCAGCGAGAGATGATCCGTCCGAAGATGCCGCTGATCGCCGACGCCAACGAGCTTTCCGAGCGCGGCGACGGGCTCGGCGACGACGAGTGCAGCTTCATCGACGCCGGTGAGGCCAACTACGCCGGCTCCGACGGCAAGCGCAACGGCAACCGCTTCTCCGACCGCCACTACGGCGGCACGAACTACCTCTTCCAGGACCTCCACGGGGCATGGGACACGCGCCTGCGCAACGATCTCGCCCGCGACTACGACCTCAACGGCATCATCGACGTGGACGTGCAACCGTAGAAATAAGGCCCCAGGCGAATAGGCACGGAGGCACGAGGGTTCCAACTCGGCAGAACAAAGAGGATCTTTGTCCCTCCTACACCATGTCGCGCAGCTTGCGTTTGAGGATTTTTCCCGTGGGGCCGGTGGGGAGGTCGTCGCGGATGATGATACGACGCGGCGTCTTGGAGGACGCCAGGCGCTGACGGGCGAAGGCGCGGAGGTCGTCGGGTGTGGGCGTCTCGCCTTGGCGCGGCAGGACGAAGGCGACGGGAACTTCACCGCGGAGGCCGTCGGGAGCGCCGATGACGGCGGCCTGAAGCACGGCCTCGTGCGTTTCGAGGACGGCCTCGATCTCCCGCGGATAGACGTTCTCGCCGCCGACGATGAGCATTTCCTTGAGCCGGCCGGTGATAGAGAGGAAGCCGTCGGCGTCGAGCCGTCCGATGTCGCCGGTGTGAAACCAGCCGTCGGCGTCCAAGACGGCTCGTGTCTCCTCGGGCTTGCGGAAATAGCCTTTCATCACATTGGGCCCACGGACAAGCACTTCACCATCCTGGCCGGTGGGCATCGCCGAACCATCGGCCCCGACGATGCGGATCTGTACGTTGCGGATCGGGCGCCCCACCGTGCCCTCGCGGTGCGCATGGAGCGAGCAGGCGGAAACGACCGGCGAGGTCTCCGTCAAACCGTAGCCCTGATACAGGGTCACGCCGAAGCGTTTCGCAAAGCCCTCGCGCACGCTGTCGGTGAGCGGTTCCCCACCGCTCACGGCAAGATAGATCGAGCGAAAAGAATCCGCGGACGCGGACTTCGAGCGCAGCATGGCCGCGTACATGCTCGGGATGGCCAAAACGACCGAGAGTTTCTTCTGGGCGACGAGCCGGATCGCGTGCAGGGGATTGAAACGCGGAATAGCATGCACGGTTGCGGCCAGAAAAACCGGCACGAGCACGTTGCCGGTCAACCCGAACACGTGAAACGGCGGAAGGACGTTGAGGAAGGACTGTCGCGGGTCGATCTCCAGCGAGTCGATGGTATCGACGCAGTTGCTGTGCAGGTTTCCATAGGTGAGCTCGACGCCCTTCGGCTCGGCGGTCGTCCCGGAGGTGTAGAGGATGACCGCCGTGGCATTGGGCTCAACGGTCGGCGCATGCCCAAGGGGGCGAAATCGGGACCGGATCATTCTCCATTTCAGCGACAACTCCTCCAGGAAGACCGCTCGCACCGGCAACTGCCCGGCCAAGTCTCTGAAGTGGCCAATCGTGAGGATCAAGTCGAGCTCGGCGTCCTGGATGATGCGCGTCAATTCCTCGGCACGAAGCAGAAAGTTGAGCGGCACGGCCACGCGCGAAGCCCACAGGATCCCGAACAGTGTCGCGGGAAACGCGGCCGACGCGGGGAGCATCACTCCGACTCGCTCGCACGATGTTTGCCGTGAAACCACGTCGCGCAGGACGCGGGCCAGATGGGCGAGCTGCCCATAGGACAGGGCGCGAATTCCATCATCGACAGCGAGTGCGGCGGGTGAACGGCGATGAGCGCTGAGCAGAGCGTCGACGAGCATGGTCGACGGCAGCCTACGTTCGTTGCGCTACGCTGTCCAATCCGGCGCGCGACGAGGAGCCGAGCGCTCGCGCCGTTTCGACGCCACGCTCTCGTTGCAGACGTTGGCGATGTCGATTAGGCTCCCCAGCTATGACCGTTGGCTATTCGCGGCTCAAGGTTGTGACGCTCGAATTGCTCTTGCTTGGCGGATCAGTTCTCTCACTCGATTGTACCATGGAGAAGGGTGGCGCGGCGAGCGGCCCGACGCAGGCCGACCGGCTCATTCACGTCTATCCCGAACTCAAGAGCGGAAGGTTCGCGGTCATTGCCGACTTCGAGGACGCGCGGCACATGGATCTGTTCCAGCTCATTGGCGTGTCCGAACGCGCCAAGTGCGTGCTGGATCGCAAGGGCGGTCGCCCACAGACCGGTCGGCAGTGCCTGTCGGTCACGGCCGGCTCCTCGGATGACGTCGTCGTTGTCGGCAACGTGGCTGACGGGGAGTGGCACCTCAAGCGCGACTGGCGACCCTACGACCTGCTGCTGCTTTCCGTTCGATCCCCGGCCTCAGGTTTGACGTTGAACCTGTCCATCGTATCCGGCCAGGCGGAAAACAGGCTCTCGGCGCAGTCCTCGATTCGACTCGAGAAGGACTGGAACGTACTCCGCTTCGATCTGAGTGAAATCGGTGAGCTCATACCGCTGGACGATATTCAGCAACTGCGCATTTCGCTGGAGGGTGTGGGCCAAACTGCACAAGTCCGCTTCGACGACCTCGTGCTTACCGGCAATCGCGAAGAGCTTTTTGGCGAGTCGCGGAACACCATGGCCAGTCTCTACGCTCAGCGGGTCGGACGCCGCTTGAACGTCGGGGCGGGCGGGCGATTCGAGCTGACTTTTGCGAACGGGCAGATCACGCACTGGTACAACTTGGTGAGTGACCCCAATCGCCTGAGGAACCTTGTTCAGGGAACGACGCTGGGTCCCAGTCCCATGATCGTCGACGAACACGGCGCGCCGGCCGGGGATTCTTCGGCGCTGGGGCGATCTGTCGCCACACGGCAGCGGCTTATCGAAGCGAGCGCCGTTCGGGTTGTGATCGCCAGCGAGTGGCGGTCCATCGACGATCCCGCAGCGCAGTCCGGGGATCGGCCGTTTCAAGAGTGGCTCTTCACGATCTATCCCACGGGTCAGATTTACGTTGTCACGAAAGCGACGACGCAAACACAGCAATGGAATCCAGACGCGATGGGTCTGGCCCTAACCGTCGCCGGCGGCGAAGGCGAGTGGTCGAGCATAGACGCCGAGTCCGGTGTTGAACTGCCGAAAGGCGCCGCCGTGTTGCGCAACCCGTCCGCCAATGCGGCGATTGTCTGGGCGATGGCCCCGGCGTCCGCGCGGATCGTCGAGCACTACGACCCAGTCACGAAGCGACTTTCGCTCGTGGCCCTCGATGAGGCCAGCGCCGATCCCGTTCGCCGATGGACGTGCCACGTTTTTCTGTCCGACTTGGACGGGCTGTCGAACGCGGAAACGGTGGCGCGGGCCGCAGAATACCAATCACCGCGGGCGCCCCGACTCGAAGTCGGGTTCATCGCGCCCAACGCAGTCGGCGCGCGACCGGGACAGTCGTTCCACTGGAGCGAAGGCTGCCACGCCATTGCGCCGGAGGCGGGACGCGTCCGACTCGTCGTGCAAGGCGGCGAACGACCCACGTTCACCCCCGCGTTTCGAATCGTCGAAACGGCGGGCACGGATTGTTGGGTCTACGTCGATCATCTTGTGCTCAAGGAGGTCGGCCGCGACCGCAACGGGGAGCTTCTCTTCCAGCTCCCCAAAACAGTCACCAAACGCACGCTGGTCGAGGTGTTTTCGCGCCCGCCCGCTATGAAGTCGTTGCCTTGACACTCTCCCGCGATTCGCCTATCCTACAGAGTTCGTTTTCATTACTCCTTGTGGAATAAGGGGTTACGACGCCAAAGCGTCGCTCAGGACGGAGCAGGGCTTTGAAGAAGCAAGGCAAGACCAAGGGACAAGAGAAGACCAAGGCGACCGCGCCGCTGCAGGGACGTCGCGAATCGGCCGCCCGCCCGGGCAGCGCCAAGGGTGATGGTTCCCTCGTCGTTGACGCGAAGTCACAGAAAGTGACGCGAAGGGCCGACGCTCCAAAGGCGCGCAGCGCGGACGCCGAGCCGGAAAAACGCACCCGCGCGAGTCGGACTGAGCAGCCTCTTCCTGCCCCGCCGTCGCAGGATCCGATCCAGTCCGTCGAAGAAGCCCCTCCTGTGCCGACCTACCTAACCTCCGAGCAACTACAGGAGTTCCGGGAGCTGCTTCTGGAAAAGCGTGCGGAGTTAGCCGGGGACGTCGAGCGGCTGACGGCCGAGGCCCGCAAGGAAAACGGCTTTAACGAGCAGTCCACCATGCCCATCCACATGGCCGACCTGGGCACCGACAACTGGGAACAGGACTTCACCCTCGGGTTGATCGTCAACGAGCAGAACCTCGTCCGCGAGATCGACGAGGCGCTCGAGCGCATCGAGAAGAAGACCTACGGCATGTGCCTGGCGACGCAGAAGAGAATCACCATCGCCCGGCTGCGAGCCAAACCCTGGGCCAAGTATTGCATCGAATACGAACGCGCCCGCGAGGAAGGTCGGGCGCCTTAAGGACCATCCTCGATCATGGAGGCGCCTGCGGTTTCAGTTCCGGCTCCCGCCGTCGAGCACGCCGCCCCGGTGGTGAATCACGGGGCGTCGCACCTTCGCTTCTGGATTCCGGCAGCTGCGTTCCTCTGCCTGGACCTTTGGTCCAAGCATTGGGTCTTCACCAGCATTCCCGCCGAGGGCTCGCGGACCATGATCGCGGAGTTCCTGGAATTCCGACGCTCACTCAATGACGGAGCGGTCTTCGGCTCCTTCACCGGCTACGTCGGCGTGTTCATTGTCGCCTCTCTGTTCGCCCTGGCGTTTGTGTTCTACCTGTTCGTCAAGAGCACGCGGCGGCAGTGGGGCCTGCACTTCGCTCTGGCGATGATCCTCGCCGGGGCGATCGGGAACCTATACGACCGCGCGTTCATCAAGGCCGACGTGGTGCGGTTCCGCGATGGACAGCGCGCTCGTGCCTCGGTGATCGGGGTCCTTCTCAGCGAGCCGGGCAAGGACCCCATTCGCATCGGCGAATGGCCTGACGGCAGTCATCCGCGCACGTTCAAGGCCGAAGATGTTACGCTCCACCGTCAGGGGGTCGTCCGCGACTTCATCAAAATCACGGCGAAGTTCCCCAAGTCCGTGCCGCTTGTCGGTGGATACGACGTCTGGCCCTGGATCTTCAACGTGGCCGATGCTTCCCTGGTGTGCGGCGTCGGCATCCTCCTCTTGCACTGCTGGTTTGATCGCAAGCCGCGGGTGACGGCCACCGAAGCACCGTGCCCCGCGACATAAAAGCGCAATCCGCCCTCGACGAGCGATACATGCGTCGCGCGATGGCCCTTGCGAAGCGAGCTGAGGGGCGTGTAGAGCCCGATCCGATGGTCGGGTGCGTCATCGTCGAGCACGGGCGGATCATCGGCGAGGGCTACCACCGCCGGTTCGGATTGGCCCACGCGGAGGTCGAGGCGCTGCGGGCATGCCGCACTTCGCCGCGCGGCGCGACAGCGTATACGTCGCTCGAACCCTGCTGTCACTATGGCAAAACCCCGCCTTGCACGGATGCGCTGATCGAGGCCCGCGTCGCTGAAGTCGTCATTCCCTTCAAAGATCCCTTCCCGCAAGTCGCAGGCGAGGGAGTCCGTCAACTGCGCCGCGCGGGGATCACCGTGCGTGCCGGTGTTCTTGTCGCCGAAGCGGCGGAGGTGCTCGCCCCGTTCCTGACGCTGACATGCCTGAAGCGGCCCTACGTCATCGCCAAGTGGGCGCAGACGCTGGATGGACAACTGGTCGCGCCGCCGGGACGTTCACGTTGGATTTCGGGCGAAGTGTCCCGGCGCGAAGTACACAAACTCCGCGCCAGGGTCGATGCGATCCTCGTCGGCGTCGACACCGTCATCGCCGATGATCCTATGCTGACGGCGCGAGATGTGCCCATCCGGCGTCGGGCGATCCGCGCCATCCTGGACAGCCGATTGCGCATTCCTCTCTCCTGTCGGCTCATACGAACCGCGCGCAAATGGTCCACGGTCGTCGTCACCAGCCGGGCTTCGGCTGCCTCGCGGAAGGCGGCCCGCCTGAGGGGGATGGGCGTCGAAGTCCTGGCCTGTGCGACCCGGGGCGACCGCGTTGCGCTGCCGGATTGTCTGGCCGAGCTTGCCCGGCGAGGAGTCACGAACCTTCTCGTCGAGGGTGGGCCGACCGTACTCACCTCGTTCATCAAGGCGCGTCTCGCGGATGAGGCGTGGGTCTTCGTCGCGCCCTGCAAGATCGATGGACCAAGCGGCTGGGGAGTCATCTCGGGCCCGCTTCGCCCTCGTCACACCAGCGTCGAGCGATGCGGCGACGACGCGTTGTTCCGCATGAGGTTGACGACGCCCCCGCGCCGAACCGAGCCGCGGGCTTCAGCCCGCGCGGTCACTCGAAGGCGGCCCACCATGCGACAGAGCCTCAATAACGAAAGTTGACATTATTTGTTATCGAGGTATATTGAGGCGGATTGAAGGAGGAGCCCGATGAACGTTTCGTTGACCCGCCAGTTGGAAAAGTATGTCAACCGGAAAGTAGCCACCGGTCGGTATCAGACTGCCAGCGAGGTCGTCCGTGACGCCCTGCGATTGCTGGAGGAACAGGACCGCCGCCGGCTGGAAGAGTTGCGAAGTGAAATACAGAAGGGCCTTGACGATATCGAGGCTGGGCGGTACCAGGAATTCGACCGCAAGGGCTTGAAGAAACTGGCGGAGGAGGTCAAGCAGAGAGGCAGGCGGCGCCTCGCACAACGCGCAAAACGGCGCGCCTCATGAGCACTTACCGCATCGGCGAAATCGCGCACCACGACTTGGACGAAATCTGGAACTACATAGCGCGGCGGATCGTTTCATTGATAAGCTGATCGCAAAGTTCACCATGCTCGCCGAGACGCCCGGCGTGGGGCCAAAGAGGCCTGAACTGAGCCGAGGCCTTCAGAGTTTCCCGGTAGGCAACTATTTGGTTTTCTATCATCAAATAGAGGATGGGATCGAGATCGTCCGGGTGCTCAGCGGTCACCGCGACCTTCCGCCGCTCTTCACGTCATCGTAGCCGTATCCCGCCCGTGGGCGTTTGCAGAGCAACCCACTACGTGCCAGTCCAGGCGGGTTCTTGCGGAGCATCGCGAACGGGGCTCGGACGCTCTCCATCCGCCGGCAGCATCTCGGTTTGTTCGCGCCCGAATGCGAACGGATGCACCGTCAGGAGGAACGGGCGGTGGCGCGAGACGCTCAGGACCAGGGCGACAGCGATGAAGTTGCACAAGAGGCTGCTGCCGCCGTAGGAGACGAAGGGCAGCGTCATCCCCGTTACCGGCAGGACGCCCATGGTCATGGCCACGCTCACCACGGCCTGCGCCGCGATACAGGTGATGAGCCCGCCGACGAGCAACCGGCCGAACGGCTCGGTGGTCACCGACGCAATCCGCGCTCCCGCCAGAACCATGGCCGCATAACAGCACAAGATGATCGCGCAGCCGATGAGGCCCCACTGATGGGCCACCACGGCGAAGATGAAGTCGTTGTGCCGGTCGGGCAGGAGCTGCGCATTCTCCACGTACGGCCCGCCGCCCCAACCGTAGCCCGCTGCGCCGCCGCTGCCGATGGCGTTCTTGGATTGCACGAGCTGATAGCCCGAACTGGCCGACCATTCGAGGGCCTGCCGCTTGGACGCGATGGTCGCGTAGCGCTGCGGGTCGGCGATGACGGCCTGCCGGAGCGTATCCGATTGCAGGAGCACGGCCGTGACCCGCAAACGCTGGTAGTTCTCCAGGCGGCCCCAGGCGAAGGGGATCGCGATCGCCCCGGCGATTACGATGACGGCTAGATGCCGCAGCCTCGCCCCGGCCAGAAAGAGCATGGTGAAGAGCACCGGCCAAAGGAGCAGCGCCGTGCCCAGATCAGGCTCCAGCAGGATTAGCGCGGTGGGAATCGTCGCGACGACAACCGGCAGCAGCACCCCGCCGAAGGAACGCACGTTCTTGCGATAACGAAGGTACCAGGCGAGCGCCAGCACGAACGCGAGCTTCATCAATTCGGAGGGCTGCAACAGGAAGCCGGGCAGGGCGATCCAGCGATAGGCGCCGTTGCGCGGCGGAACCATGCCGCCCAGCGACGTGTGCAAGACCTTCGCGACAAGCAGGGGAACGAGCGTCAGCGTCGCGACGAGAAATATGGCGTAGGACCAGCGACCGATGATTTGGTAGCCGATGCGCAGGGCGACCCCCGCGATGAACAGGCCCACAAAAGCGCGGAGTGACTGCCGCGCGGCGTTAGCGGGCCCGTCGTGACCCAGGGCGTAGTGCGTATCGGTCACGTAGATGCTCGCCAGCCCTACGAGCATGAGCACCGCGATCGCCGTCGCGATCATCCAGCCGGGGTTGGTCAGGTCATACGTCGGTCGTTGCATGAGACTGCATTTTCGATTGTCGGTGGTCGATTGTCGAATGGCAAGGAGGCAGCCCTCCACTGGCGCTTCGGGGACAACGCTCCCGTCTTGGTCGCGTTGTCGGCAACGAGGCAACAAGGCAATGAGGCAGCTGTAGACTGTAGACCGTAGGCTTGTAGGCACGTGATTTGCCGATTCACGATTGCGGATGTCATCGCGCGGTGATCGCTCGGAGTTTTCGTGCGAGGCCTGAAGGGCCGTTCCATCCCTGCCCACGGGAACGCCCCGGGTTTCCTGCCCAAGAACGGTTCTGACCCTGCAAGGACCAACGAAACGCAGCGCCTGACCCTGAAAGGGTCAACGAACATAGCCGGGGGTTAGTCCGCCGCGGCGGACGCCACCCCCGGACAGCGATCCCCGAAAAACAAACCCCTCTCCCTCCCAGGGAGAGGGGCAGGGGTGAGGGTTCGAGCAATGCCACCATCCCCCCCTTCCTCGACGCCGCTCTTCTTCTTCATGGTTGTTGTCGCTTTCTTCTCGCCGCAGCGAATCGCCGTGGCGACATGGTGTTCTCGCTCGCCCGTCACTAGAGCATCGCTCGTCGGCACTGGGTGCCATCGTATCCCTTTTCTTCGCCCCCAACGGGGGGACGGGCTGTAGCCACGGGGTGAGGGCAGCGAACGCGAAGGCCCGCCATTGGTGGAGCGAGCGGGAAGCGAGCGCCTGGAGGGAAGCCTAGCGCAACCCGTGGAAGAGATCGTCTTCGCCCCGAAGGGGCGCTGGGCTGTAGCCACGGGTGAAGCGAAGCGCAACCCGTGGAAGGGGTCGTGTTTTTTCAATCCTGCCCCAAAGGGGCAGAGGAGTCGCGGCGCCTCAGTCAAACACGTACCTCTCGTCGAACTCAACGCCGTGAGCGCGGAGCAACTTCAACAACTCCGACTTGAAGTCCTCCTTCTTGTGATGCTCGGCCTGCCCCGCAATGTACTTCTTCACGGCCTCTTCCTGCGACTTGCTAACCGAGAAGACGCTGTACCCCTCTTGCCAAGCGAACTCCCGCAGCGCGGGAAACGTATCGTGGACCCACTTGCTCGATCGCGCCTTGATCGTGCGCATCAGGTCAGACATCGAGCCGTCGGGCCGCCACCGCAGATACATATGCACGTGGTCTTCGACGCCGCCGATGTCGTAGAGGACGCCCTTCTCTGCCCGGACGATGCCGCCGATGTACGCATAGAGGCGTTCGGCGACGTCGGCGGCGATCCAGGGCGCTCGGGCCTTCGTCGAGAAGACGACGTGCAGCAGGAGTTGTGAATAAGTCCCGGGCATCGAAATCCTTCGCCCCTCCGGGGCGAAGAGGAGAAAAGAACAACACGCTTCCACGGGTTCACGCGTCGGCCAGCGCCGCCGCTCCACCCGTGGCTACATTCCACGGCCCCGCTGGGGCCGAAACTGCCGCGCGCGGCCACGACCAATCGCGCCCGAGCCAGGATTGTCCGCCGCTGCCAAAGGAAGGAAAAGCCCCTCCCGAGGAGCGATGGGCTGTAGCGCAACCCGTGATGGAAGTCGTCTTCGCCCCAACGGGGCGGCGGGTTGTAGCCACGGGGTGTGAGCGCAGCGAACGCGAGGGGCCCGCCATTGGTGAAGCGAGCGGGAAGCAAGCGTCAGGGCCCCGAGCCCGCCCGCAAGGCGCGAGCACGACGCGAGCGCTTGGAGGGGAGCGCAGCGCAACCCCTGGGAAAGGTCACGCGCCTCCTGCTTCTTCGCCCCGAAGGGGCGAGGGGATGTAGCCACGGGTGAAGCGCAGCGCAACCCGTGGAAGAGATCGGGTCTTTCAATTCTGCCCCAAAGGGGCAGAGGAGTCGCGTCAAGGGTCCGCTGGATGCCAGAGGGAGGGCAGCCCCTTCCTCCGGCACCTCCGTCCCCGACAAATCCCGCGACGCGCCGAAGTCGTCTTCGCCCCGAAGGGGCGCGGGGATGTAGCCACGGGTGGAGCGCAGCGCAACCCGTGGAAGAGATCGGGTCTTTCAATTCTGCCCCAAAGGGGCAGAGGAATCGCATTTACGTTCCTCGACGCCGCTCTTCTTCATGGTTGTTGTTGCTTCCTTCATCGTTGTTGTTTGCCCGCCCCTGAGTCCACCCTTGATGATCTCCACCACGATGTTCAGGATACTGTCCGACTCGATCGCACAAAGAGAAAGCCGGCAAGCAGTATGCACTGCTTGCCGGCTTTCGCGATCACAGCCTAGTGCGACTTCATGTCACGCACGAACTTTGCCACGGTGCGCGTGAAAAATGAGAGGGCGTTGTAGACGCCAACGCTGCGCCCCATCATCATCGGGTCGCTCCCGACGCCTCGGAACTGTTCAACCGCCGCCTGGATCATCTGATCGGCCTCAAACACGGCGGGCTTTGCAATGGTCCAGCGTTTTTCCGCCTTTCCCTTGTCGTCCTTAACGTCCTTCTGCTCGACGAACATGCTCAGCGCTCCGAGTATCGGGAAGACAAGACCAGGCGACACCGACACAATCCTGTTCGTCTTCCTGTCACGACGACATGCACGACCCTTCTTCGTTTCCTCCCAAACGTATTGACCGTTCCAGCCGTTGTGGCGCTCCCAGTAGTCGTACTCCTGAATAGCGTAAGGTGCCATCTGCACGGTGAAATCGTACTTGGCCCGCACAACCGGATCGGTGTCCTTCCGCCCGTACCAATCGCAAAACTCGGTCAAGCACTGTTCGGGATTCTTGTACGGACGTAGTTTTTCAGCGGGCGAATCGTTTTTCGACACACTCAGGGGCATCAGCAGCCGGGTGTACTGTAGGATCTTGCGGGTGTCGAAGAAATCATCGCCGAGGTCCGTCTCCTTCATGCGGATTTCGATCTCGGGCAGCACCTTTTTGACGCTGGCGCCCAGGTCGTCCAACTGACCACGCGCACCCGCCTGGGATATTGACTTAACAGGGGTGGCGGTGTTCCGGGCGATTGCGGTCTCGACCACCTCATCGATGTCCGGATCGACAACGATTTCGACTCGGACATGGAAGGGAACCTCTTCGTCCTTCGGAACTCCATCGGGGTAGACCTCTGCGACCCATCGGGAGATCTCGCCCTGCGACTGGGCTCCGTTGATGATGCTGGGGTCCCTCAACCTAGCCAGCTTCTTGTTGTCGTCCACGTCGATGTCGCTGGCAGCGATCACGAAGCCGCTGTTGCGAGTGATGAATCGCTTTGGGGACTTCTCGATAGTTCCCCGGATGGCTTCATGTACCCGATTGCGCTTCTTCGGATTGTCCTCCGCGAGATAGCTGCGGAGGTTCTCCTTCGTCCCGAGTTTGAGAATCTCGGACGCAGGCAGATTGGCCACAAATGACTGGACCCCCGTCTCAACCTCATCCGGACTTGTCGTCTTACGTATGAGCTGGTAATGCAATGTGACCGGCGCGGGCGAACCGTTGGCAGAATGCGACATCAGAAACCTCCTTAACTTTGTCGCTGCCGAATAGAGGGTGACCGCGACTGCGATCCCCAATGGCAGGCGACTGCGACCAGCGTAGCGGCGCTTGCAGCCCTGTCAACCCCCTTGTTCTTGGACTCGACGGGGGCGGACGCGCACTGGCGGGCGAGCCGCCAGTGGCACCCTAGGACGGAACAGTTTTGTGTCGCCCTTTCAGGGCTAAACCAGGCTGCGGGAGGAACCCGGGGCGTTGCCCCCGGGCTGGCATATCCGGCCCTTTCAGGGCCCAGACGTGTGGAACTGCTCAACGGCCGGGCAACTGGGCGTCCAGCGCCGCTACTACCTCCGCCGGGCTGAGCCGTCTGAGGAACCGGTCGGGCCTGAACGTCCAGCGTACCGTGCCATCGCCATCGACGATGATGGTGGTTGGCGCCGCGGCATCGCCGCCGTCCGGCGACGATTTCTCGTGGATGACTTGGACCGCGTTCACCAGCCCGCGGTCCTTGTCTGAAAGGACCAGCAAGTGGGGGAAGTCGGCTTGGGTCGCTGCGGACGTCTCCTGGTCGTCCA
>Ga0187893_10002464_pt1 | contig 40645 bp, 44 predicted proteins | sample MA1701074metaG_FD_139574 | JGI IMG/M metagenome (GOLD analysis project Ga0187893, IMG submission 139574) | White microbial mat communities from a basaltic lava cave in the Kipuka Kanohina Cave System on the Island of Hawaii, USA - MA170107-4 metaG ...
TCCGGAGAGATTCAACGCTCTTCGAGAGATCTTCCATTTCTTGGGCGAGGAAGTTATCTCTCTCTTGCATCTCTTCGTACTCTTTTCGGATATCCGCCCCGCCACCTTCTCCGGCCTCTTCTAGGCGGATCTTTATGCGCTCGATTTTCTTCCTGGTTTCTTCTTGGATCGTTCGATCTGAAGTTGCCTCACCCGAGAAATTTTTAACTTCTGGCCCGACCAGCGCCTCCGCGGTCTTAAGTTCGCTCTCATAGGCCTCCTTCTCTTTACGCCAACTTTCTTCTTTCACCCGAACAAGTTCCTCCCCGGAGGAGAGCTCCTGCTCTCTTAATTTGAGCGTGTATTTCTCCTTCTCCTTTGCGCGCAAAGCCGAAACTTCTTCATTTATTTTCTTCTTCTGGAGCTCGATTTCTGCTTTGACTTTACCCAGTTCTGATTCTTTTTTGAAAAGCTCCCCTTTGATTGTCTCACGCTCGTCTTCAAGTTTCTTTAACTCCTCTTCTTCTTTCTGCCTTTTTTCGGTCTGTTCCGGAGTATGGGAGAGAATTTTCGATCCGCAGAACGGGCAAACATCGGAAAACTTAACCTTATCCGCCTTGGTCTCTATTATGCCCTCGATCCGCCCCAGTTTCCTCCCGAGCTCGGAAACATCCCGATCCAGGAGTGCCTTTTTCTCGTCTAGAACGCCGAGCTCCGCTATCTTTCTAGTTTCCGCCCCGGCAGTCTCATGTTCCTTCGATATTCTCTCCCTGACACTCTTAAGCTCGACGGCAATACTCCTCTCGTCTTTCTCTAGGCTCTCTTTCTGATCGGCAAGATACGCACTCTCATTTTGGAAATATTCCAGATATATAGTTTTAAGTTCGGCCCGGAGCTCTTCCGCCTTGGCGAACTTCTCCATTTGCTTCGCAAGGAACTTGAGGTGCGGGGCGTTCTCCCTACGCAGCATCGAAACTTCCTTCATGTTCTCCTCGGTACGCTCGAGTTTGCGCTCCGATTCTCTTATCTTGTACTGATAGACCTTAAGGCCCAGCCCATCTTCGATCATTTCTCTCCGGTCTTTTGGGCTCGCGCTTAAAATCCGGTCCGCCTCGCCCTGGGAAATGATGTGGTGACCGGAAGCGCCGATCGAGACCGAGGAAAGAAGGGCCACGATGTCCTTAAGCCGCACATCCTGTCCGTTCAGAAAATAAGTGTTCTGGCCATCCGGATAAACCTCGCGAGCGATGGAGATGGTGTCAAAATTCAGGTTAACTAGTTCTCCCGCGTCGTTGGTAAGCTTGAAAATTCGATCTTTGTTGTCGAGGTGGACCCGGACCGACGCCTTGGGTGCCACCGAACGCGACTTCGAGCCCTTGAAAATAAGGTCGGCGCCCAGACGCCCGCGCATCGACTTCATGGACTGCTCGCCGAGGACGAAGCGGAATGCTTCCACCACATTGGACTTCCCGGAGCCGTTCGGGCCAACGATCGCCACAACAGGATGTTTGAAATCGAGTGAGGTTTTCCCTCCGAAAGATTTAAATCCTTCCAGTTCCAAGAGTTTGAGCCGCCGCATAAATATAGCTCAGTCGAGCCAGTTTTTAGCTTTTAAGGCCGCGAGCGCCGCTTCCTGCTCCGCTTCCTGCTTGGACTTGCCGCGGCCGGAGGCAATGAGTTCCGTCCCGAAGAAAATTCCCACAGTGAAATGCTTGTCGTGATCAAGCCCAGACTCCTCTAGCACCTGATAAGCAGGAGTGACGGAGAGAAACTCCTGGGATCTTTCTTGCACCAAGCTTTTCGCATCACGCCAGAGCTTTTTGCTAACTATTTCTTCTGTCTTCGGAAGAAGAGTCTCCGCCACGAATTTCTCCACCACGGTGTAGTCTTGGTCGAGGTAAACCGCGCCGATGTAAGCTTCATATGTATTGGCCAGAATGTAGAGCCGCGCCTTGCCGGCGTCTTTCGTCTCACCCTTGGAGAGAAGAAGATAGTCATTCATGCCGACGCTCTTCGCGGCATCGGAGAGAGTAATCGCATTCACCAGGGCGCTCCGGATCGCGGTGAGCTCTCCTTCAGTGTAGTCTGGAAATTTTTTAAAGAGATAGTCTGTGGTAACAAGTTCCAAGACCGCGTCGCCCAAGTATTCCAGCCGTTCATTGTGCTCTAGCTTCTGGCCAGGGTTTTCATTGAGGTAGGAACGGTGAGTAAATGCCTGCTTGAGCAGTTTTTTATCATTAAATTCGACCCCAGTCCTTTTTTCAAATTTTCCAAAATCGATCATTGCTTCTATTGCTTCTTGGCAATAATTTCTACTGCTTTGGTAATGAGAGGAATAATGTCGCTGTAAATCTTAAGTTCGGGGATTTCGGATAGTAGGAACCACTTGGCGCCGTCGAGTCCGCCGGATTTTTCGAGCTGGAGTTCTCGATATTCGCTCTCAGCCAGAAAATAAACTACTTTTTTCAAAGTTTTGCCCTTCTCCGGATGCGAAGCAACGTACTCATTCTCGCCGAGGGGGCCATTTATATTTATGTCCAAACCGATCTCTTCTTTGATTCTTTTGCGGGTTCCCTCTTGGATATCCTCCCCCTGTTCAATATGCCCCTTAGAAAGAGTCCAATAGCCGAAGACATCATGGACAAGGGCGAAATAGTATTCTTTCCCCTTCCTTGAGTAGACAACTGCTCCGCCGAACCGCTCCACCGGAAGCTTGGAGGGATCCACGGGTTCGGATTTCTTTCGCTTGCTCTGCTCGTCTTTGCCCGGTTCGCCGATCTCTTTGTAGACGGCGCCCAGAACTCCGTTCACGAACTTTCCGGAATTCTCGCCGCCGAAAGTCTTGCCGAGCTCGATGGCTTCATTGATCGCGACTTTCGGCGGGACATCCTTCCGGTCGCCGAAGAGTAGCTCGGTGAGCCCGATCCTAAGGACATTACGATCCACCAGTGAGATTTTATTGAGAGGCCACTCCGGAGCTGCTTTCTCTATGATTTCGTCGACGGCTTTCCTCTTTTTTATTATGAGCCCAAGGAGCTCGTGGACGAACTTGTCTTCCTCGAGGCCGGGAGCAAATTCCTTGATGTTGCGATCCGCGGCAGTCTTGAGATCAAACTTTCCTTCACGTTTTACGTTCTTGTCGCTCTCGCTCATGAAATCCCACTCGAAAAGCGTCTGAAGAACTATTGATCTGGAAAGGTGCCTATTTGCCACTTTTTACGTCCGCGCTTTTTTTGCTTTCTCTTTCTTCTGCTTACGTTCCATCATCCGGACCAAATCAAGCACCTTCTTGCCTCGGTAATATCCGCAATTCTGGCAGACTGTGTGCTGGGGGGTGCGCTCTGCGCAGTTCGGACATTTAACCAGCCGTAAATTCTCAAGGGCGTGGTGCGCCCGGCGGTTGCGGGTATGACTCTTCGTGCTTCGCATTCTGACTACCATGCCGTTTATCCTAACATACAAAGGGTGAAATGCAAAACAGGTTGTGATATTATAAAAAAATGGCTGAAGATAGAGACCACAAGAAACTGGGACGGGAGCTGGATTTATTCACTTTCTCTAACCTGGTCGGGGCGGGTCTCCCGCTCTGGACTCCGCGGGGAACACTTGTGCGCGAACTCTTGGATGAGTACGTCTGGGAACTGCGGAAAGCGCGAGGATATGAAAAAGTCCAGATTCCTCACATAACCAAGAAAGATCTCTACGCAACCTCTGGGCACTGGGAAAAATTTAAAGACGATCTTTTCCACATTACCACCCGAGAGGGCGACGAGTTTGCCCTGAAACCAATGAATTGCCCGCACCATATCCAGATTTTTGACCGTCGCCCGCATTCCTATAGGGAAATGCCGCAACGCCTCGCGGAAACTACCACGGTCTACCGCGACGAGCAATCCGGAGAACTAAACGGTCTCTCGCGCGTTCGCGCCATTACCATCGATGATGCCCACACCTTCTGCCGCGAGAATCAAGTCAAAGAGGAGTTCATAAAAATTTGGGAAATTATTGAGGAGTTCTATGGAGTGTTCGGGTTCAAAGATCTTACTATCAGACTTTCTTTCCATGATCCCAAGAGTCCGGAGAAATACTTGGGGGATAAAAACAAATGGAAAAAGGCGGAAGAGACGCTAAGGGCTATCGCCGAGGAGCGGAGGGCAAAGACGGTAGAGGGCGTGGGCGAAGCCGCATTCTACGGACCGAAGCTTGATTTCATCGCTCATGATTCCTTGGAAAGGGAATGGCAGGTGGCAACTATTCAAATCGACATGAATATGCCAGAGCGCTTTGACCTAACTTGTGTGAATGAAAAGGGTGAAAAGGAGCGCATTGTAATGATTCATGCCGCCATCATGGGCTCACTCGAGCGTTTTATATCCATTATCCTTGAACATCTAGGAGGAAATCTGCCGCTCTGGCTCTCACCGGTGCAGGTCAAGGTGCTCCCGATTGCTGAGGCGCATATGAAATATGCACAAGAAATTTTCGAGGCACTGAAGGGTAGCGGCATCCGCGCGGAGCTAGATGATTCTAACGAAACGTTGGGCAAAAAGATCCGCGAGGGGAAAAATGAGAAAGTTCCCTACCTCATCGTCCTCGGCGACAAAGAAATAAAGAATAAAACCCTGACCGCCGAAGGCCGCACAGAAAAATTGGAAGACATTTCCCCCGAAAAATTCCTCGCGCGACTAAAAGAGGAAATCCAAGATAAGAAATAGATGGCAGAAAAAGAACTTAAGGAAGGAACTTTAGGGTTCTTAGTAAAAGATGGGAAGGTTTGGCTTGCAATAAAGGCCCGCCACATTGGGGCGGGCCGCTGGAATGGCTATGGTGGTGGCATAGAATCTGGAGATAAAAACTTAGAAGATTGTTTAAAAAGAGAAATTCGAGATGAAAGTGGAGTCGAAATTTCGCCCAATGGATTTGAACCAGTTGCAATAATTGATTTTCATAATACAAAAACTGATGGAAGAATTTTTGTTGCAAAAATTCATGTTTACCTTGTAAGAAATTGGAAGGGCGATCCTATAGAAACAGAAGAGATGAAGTCACCTATTCTATTCGACTTTAAAGATTTGCCGCTTGATCGAATGATGCCAGCTGACAAATATTGGCTCCCTTTGATTTTGGAGGGCAAAAAACTTCTAGCGGAATTCCACTACGGTCCTATGCAGTTGGAACTCCTGCGTGAGGGGAAAATTCAAATTGTTACAGCATTGCCTGGAGAAAACACTCGCGAATTCAAGCTTCATTAGGAAACTATTTTCTTACCAATTCCACGATCGTGAGTTTAGTAAGATATTTACAAAATCACATTTTCTTAAGAGTTCCGCTTTTAGTTACCTCAAAAATCTCGACATACTCTAAAATTTTTAATCTTTCCAGATCGTTGACTAAGTCTTCGGGAACTTTTCTCTTGCCAACCCATAAACTCTTGTGAATCATCTTAAAGCCCTGGTTCCTTAAAACTTCCCGCAACCAATCTCGCTTTGAACGAAGGTCCTCTGGGATATCAAAACTAGCGATAACAAGATTATCGCAACTTTGAACCAAGTAATAAGGATTGGGCAAGCCGGTTTTTAATTTTTCTATTTTTTCTTTGCCCTTCCCCGTGATCTTCAAATTCTTTTTGGGGGTTTCTTCTATGAGGCCATCACGTTTCATCTGATAAATGTAATTCCTTAACCGTTTTCTCCTTTCTTCGAGTTCTCGCTCCCGCCACCTGGCTTTCTCACGTTCCCGCTGGATTTTCGAGTACTTATAATCAATCTTTCCCATACTTGCCCCATACCCTGCTGTCAAAACGGCCTCGATAAAATCAACCTGACTTAAAACAACTCCCTCAAGTATTTCCAGGGCGCTTAAAAGTATTTTTCCCCGCATGCTAATATCTTACCATGTCCACGATCGTGAATATAGTAAGATATTTACTTTCCCTGAATTCATCCGGAAAACGTGAAATAACTAAATATCGATTTCGGCGAGTTTGGCGTTGGATTGGATAAAGGACTTCCGCGGCGGGACTTCCGAGCCCATGAGGATATCGAAAATTTTATTCGCCTCTTCGGCATCTTCGATATCTACTTTCTTGAGAATTCTCCGCGCGGGATCCATAGTCGTCTCCCAGAGTTCTTCCGGGTTCATCTCGCCGAGACCCTTGAAGCGCTGAATATGCTCGGAGTCCTTACCGGCCACCTTGTCCTTTTCCTCTTCCGTATAAGCGTAAAGAGTTTCCTTGCCTTTTTTGATTTTATAAAGCGGGGGCTTAGCGATAAAGACATGACCCTCCTCGATCACCGCTCGGAAATAGCGGTAGAAAAGAGTAAGGAGGAGTGTCCGGATATGCGAGCCATCCACATCCGCATCGGTCGCGATGATGATCTTGTGGTAGCGAATTTTAGAGGTGTCGAAGGTGTCCCCGATGGAAGTCCCAAGGGCGATTACAAGCGCCCGCACTTCTTTGGAAGCGAGCATTTTATCAATGCGGGCGCGCTCGACGTTTAGGATCTTGCCGCGGAGTGGCAGTATCGCCTGAATGCGGCGATCCCGCCCCTGCTTAGCCGAGCCGCCCGCGGAGTCACCCTCGACCAGGAAAAGTTCGCTCTCCATCGGATCTCTCGACTGACAATCCGCCAGCTTCCCAGGGAGCGTCATGCCCTCGAGCGCGCCTTTCCGAAGGACCGAATCCTTGGCCGCCTTGGCGGCTTTACGCGACCGGAGGGCCAGAATGCACTTATTAATTATGGCTTTAGCGTCTTCCGGTCTCTCTTCCAGATAGCTTGCAAAAGCGTCGCCAAAGGCGGTCGCGGTCGCGCCTTGGGCCTCCACACTCCCGAGCTTTGCCTTGGTCTGGCCCTCAAATTGGATTTCCGCCAGTTTTACGGAAATGACGGCGGTCAGGCCCTCCAGCACGTCCTCGCCGGTGAATCCCCCATCTGCTTCTTTCAGATATTCGTTTTTCTTGGCATAGGTGTTCAGCGTCCGAGTAAGCGCGGTCTTGAATCCAGTCACGTGAGTGCCGCCCTCCGCGGTGTAAATATTGTTGGCGAAAGGAATTACTCTCTCCACAATGTCATCCACATATTGAAGCGCGATCTCGACCCCCACGCCCTCTTCCTCTTTGGAAATATAGAAAATATTGTCGTGGAGAGATTTCTGGAGCTTGTTGTAGAACTTGACGAGCGAGGTGAGCCCCCCTTCGAAGTAGAAGGCGGTTGACGGCAGTTCTAGGCCGAGATCTCGGAAATAAAAAACATCCTCATGGGACATCCCTTTGCCATCCCAGAGACGCCCATCGATCACGGTCACCCGCATACCGGGCACAAGATAAGCCTGCTGGCGGACATGGCTGACAATCGTATTCCAGTCGAATTTTATATCCTTGAATATTTCTTGGTCCGGTTCGAAAGTGATGACGGTACCGTGGAGCTTGGAGGGTGCGACTTTCTTGACCTTACTCTTCTCTTTGCCTTGGGAGTACTCTTGCACATACTCTCCCCCGTTGCGGTGTACTACCGCGCGACAGAATATCGAGAGCGCGTTCACTACCGATGCTCCGACCCCATGGAGGCCACCGGAGACTTTGTAAGCCGCCCTCTCCCCGCCGAATTTGCCGCCGGCGTGGAGCGTGGTCATGACCGTCTCTAACGCGGAGACCTTGGTTTGCTTATGAACGTCCACCGGAATGCCGCGGCCGTTGTCCGCGACTCGAATGCGATTGTCGGGCAGAAGCACTACTTCGACATCGTTACAGAATCCGCCCATGGCTTCGTCCCGGGCGTTGTCGAAAATCTCCCAGACCAAATGATGCAAGCCCTCCGGGCCAGTGGTACCGATATACATGCCCGGCCTTCTCCGGACCGGCTCCAGGCCCTCCAGGACCGAAATTTGCGAGGCGTCGTAATGGTGGCCGGAGCCGTTTTCGTCTTTATTTTTGGGCATATATTACCTATATTATAGCAAAAATTGCTGGCAAAATCCAGCAAAAAACTGTTGAAAAACAAGGGTAAAAAAGTGAAATGGGCTGTCCGAAAAGTTCGCAGACAGCCCATTGTTTCCACGTCTTTCACCGTTCCGAGTTACGTGGATCTATCCTCGGACGGTTCCGTACTCATCATGGGTGTCTGAACTTCGGGAGGGGACTGCGTGTCCGTACTGCTTCCGCGGACGTCGGGTTGGGGTTCGGGTTCGCGGGGATGGATGCGCATTATCGCCTTCTTGAGGGCAGCATTGACTTCGCGTTGCGCACGCCGAGAAGTCGGTTGCAGGTGCGGAGGGAGTCTTGATTCCCCCGCGCGGAGCAGGCCCTCAAGGGCCTCATCCGTGGTTCGGCTCATGATGTGGGTTCCTTTCCGTCCTCTATATGGGACAGAAGGAGGTTTTGGGACACGGTGGCTTTCGCCGGGACGACCGTATCCGATAGGAAAGAGCTACAACACCCCACCGTTCCGAAACCTATCCGGTTCGGAAAGCGTAGTTTCCTGCGCCTCGGTCTTCTCCTCTGGACCGGGGGTTAAAGGTTTGGGTGGTGAAGCCTTCGCGGGCTCCTGCCTGCCGGGGAGAGGAAGGTTTCTCCTCCGATCGAACTCCCGGCAATGCTCTTCCACCAGCCGATCTCGTAGGCCCATTGGAAATACCTCCGTGTTGGGGTGAGAACTTCACCTCTATTGTACCAAATTCCGCTTTACTTTTCCACCAGCATTCAATAGACTGAAACTGTGAATATCGAAATCGCCTCCCCGGAAGAGGAGAAGGTTAAAAAATTATTAGAATCGCGAAAGGATGTCGCGGCGGAGCGGATCAAGCGCTACCTCGCTATGCCGGACCTCTCGCGGACGCCGGGGAGCCCCCTCAAGGAAGTCGTGGACCGCGCGAGCGCAGTGCCGACACTTCTGGGCTTCGACGTCATCAAAATCCCCGAGATCGTCCCAACCCATGTCCTCTTCGACCTCTTCAACATACCCCCCGGCCACCCGGCGCGAAGCGCCTCTGACACTTACTATGTGGACGAGGGCAATGTCCTCCGCACCCACGACACGGTCTTCTGGTATTACTATCTCAATCACCCAGAGATAAAAAAGAGGATTGAGAAGAAGGAGACCTTGGGCGCCATCTGCTACGGCAAGGTTTACCGTAAAGACGAGATCGATCGCACGCACATGAACGTTTTCCATCAATTCGGCGGCTGGCTGATCGCGCCCGACCCCGAACGAAAGCCTTCGGCTTCGTACGGGGCAAGCGACAAAACAATTACTCCGGATGATCTCAAGAAAGTTCTGGCGGAAGTCGCGAGGAGTATCTTCGGGGATGTGCAATTCCGCATCTACGAGCATAACTTCCCTTACACGGACCCAAGCTTTGAAATGGAGGTGATCATCGAGGGCAAGGCCATTGAAATGGTGGGTTCCGGTATGGTGCGGAAGAGTGTGCTTAAAAATCTCGGCCTTGAGGCCCGCCTGCCAAATGTCGGGCAGGGTTACCACGGCTGGGCCTTCGGCTTCGGGATCGAGCGACTCGCCATGATTTCCCTGGACTTGCCGGACATCCGGCTCCTTTGGTCGGAAGATCCTAGGGTAAAAAGTCAGCTCAAGCTCGGCCAAAAGTTTCAGGATGTTAGTAAGTACCCGCCGATCGTCCGCGATATTTCCTTCGTGGTACCCGCAAGCTTCGTGCCGAACGATTATTTTGATTTCGTGCGCGAGATGGCCCCAGGCCTCGTGGAACAAGTGGAGCTCTTGGATAAATATGAAAATGAAGAAAAATTCGGCAAAGGCAAATTAAGCTACGCTTACCGCATCACCTACCGCTCCCTCGAGCGCACGCTCACCTCGGAAGAGATAGACCAGCTCCACAAAAAGCTCGAGTTTGAAACAGCGCAGAATTTCAGCGCCGCCGTGCGCTAATCTCCAGTCTTAAGTTTGGAAAACTTCCCCGAGTCGGCAGTAGGGGCAGGGCTCGTTGCGACCATAGGAATTATAGTGGCACTCCATGGTAATCCAGTTCCCACTACGTACCGCTTGGTCATAATCGGAAATATCTTTCATAAGGAGTCTGATGTCCTCTTCAGAAATTTCTCGCTCGTAATAGTCACTATCCTTCCCTTCCAGGAATTCCAGTCGGCCGAAGATAGGATGCTCGCTCTTGCCCACCAAATACCCGTACATCGCAAGTTGCCGGAGGTGCGTGCTCCTGCGGCCCTCTTCATCAATTTTCTCTATTTCGCTCTTACGTTTAGGTGATCCGGTTTTGAAATCCACGACTCGGAGACCTTCTGGAAGTTCTTCTATGAGATCGATCTTCCCGTAAAGCTTAAGGTGCGGGAAGTCGGGGAGCTTCCCCGAGAGACCTACCTCATTTCTGAATTTCTCACTAATCCTGGGCAAGCGCTCTTTCACCCATCTCTTAAGAATCTCACTCGCATCCTTCTTGGCCCGCTCGAACCCCTTGCCACTCCAGAAGTTTCTCCCCTCTACTACTGCGCTTACAATTCCATCCAGATCCTTTTCTTGGAAATTTGCTCGGTTTTTCAATACTCGGTCGAGCGCTTCGTGGACTGTGCCTCCGAACTCAAGGGTCTCGCTTCGCGGCTCTGGAAATTTAAGCAAATTTACAAAGTACCATTTCCAAACGCACTCAAAGAAGTTGTTGAGAAGCGAAACTGAAACATTACGCTTGGTATATTCCTTGCCAACCAGCTCCGCAATGTCTTCCTTTCCCCTATGCTTAATCGTTCGTGTCTCGGCGCTACGCTTCTCTTTTTTTAACAAATTTTCCGGGAGCTCCGCGACTATTTGCGCGAGCTCTTGCTCCGTTCCCAAGGCAGAGGAAGTTGCCCAGGAAATATTACAGAACTTCTTGGCGCGGGTAATTGCAACGTAAAGCTCCCGCTTCTTTGCTTCCTCGTCCACTCTTTCAATTTTCTCTTCTATACTAGGAGGCGCGAGGAAAGCTCGGCGGCGAGAAGAAGTAAGCGATCTTTCATCCATGTGCGCGATCCAGACTAGAGAGAATTCCAGCCCTTTAGCTCGATGAAGGGTAAGGATCCGGACGCCCTCTTCCGAAAATGAAGCGGGTAGTTCTACATCCTCACCCTCTGCCTGCATGCGTGAAAGTCGCGCAACAAATTCCGGAAGCGTGATTTCGGGGTTTTTCTCGCGCTCGCTCTTGAGTAAACATAGGAACGCCTCCGTTATCCTAACACCCGTGATTTCTTTCCCCACTTTCTCAAGGACCGCTACCGCATCGGCATCCTTGGCCAAGGAGCTCCAGCTCGCGAGATTTTCTTGCCATTCTCCTGCCTTACCTTCTCCACCTCCTTCCAATAGAGTGAAGTTTCTCATATCCGTACTCGAGAAAAATTTGTGTGCTGAAGTGGGATCGATTCCACTAGCTGGATCAAGAAAGGTAAGCGCAAGCAAAACTTTGTCCTCCGGATCAATGATAGCTCGAAGTACCCGGAGGAGCGACTCCGCCTCCGGGAAAGAAAAGAGGGAGAGCGTACCATCAATCGCTACGGGCAGTTGCATCTCTTGGAGTATTCCAATCGCGCTACGCACTTGTCGATTTTTGGGAACCAAGATTGCGCAGTTGGCTGGATCCACCGCGGTGGATTCTATCGCGAGAGCAGCCGTGACAATTTCGTCCCTAGGGTTTTCGCATTCCCAGAGTCTTATAGGAAACGACTCTCCACTTTGAGCCAGGAGTTTTCCAGGAGAAAGTTTGGAGGGTAGTAGCGCCTGTGCTAGCTCTAGAATTAAGCGAGTAGAGCGGTAGTTCACGAGAAGGCCAATGACTTTCGCGTCCGGAAAAGTTTTATGGAAATCTTGGAAGTATGCTAGGGATGCCCCACTAAAGCCGTAGATGAGCTGGCGGTCGTCTCCGACCACAAAAATATTCGGGCGTTCCTCTTTACCCCAGACAGATTTCAAAAATTCATTTTGTAAAGCATTGGAATCCTGATGCTCGTCCACCAATACGTAGAGGAAATTCTCGAGAATGTCCGCGCGAACGTCACGGTTCCGCGCCAGCTGGACCAGGTTTTCAAGCACATCGTCGTAGTCGATGACACTTTTTTCATTCTTTGCTCTCTCGTAGAGTTCCCAGAAACCCACGGCCTCCTGGAAACGCTCCCAACTCTCAATTTTTCTCTTATCCTTGGTCCCCCCCAGTTCCAGCGCCACGGCCTTCCGGCATTCTTCGGCCGTCACCCCCTCTCTCTTTAAGCGTGAAATCAACGAGCGCAGATCTTCGAAATATCGTCCCCGATCCGAGCGCGGGGATAGGTATTGCCAATCATTCTCTCGGAGAAGCTCCTCGAAAAAAAGCGAGGCGGCACTCCCCTCCAGGAGCTCTGGTGCGCTTGGGAAGTTCAGGGTCTTATAATACTCTCCGATAAGTTTCATGCCGAAACTGTGAAAAGTGTAAACATTTACCTTCGAACCCTCCTCGCCAATATACCTCTCTAAGCGCTCCCGCATCGCCGCCACCGCGGAATTAGTGAAGGTGAGACACAAAATTCCGTCCGCCTTAACGTCGGTTTTTTTGAGAATGTTCGCGATCCGGAGTGCCAGGATCTGGGTTTTACCCGTGCCTGGGCCGGCCACCACCATGACCGGGCCGTCGAGGGCCTCGACCGCCTCACGTTGCTCTTTATTTAATTTCTTATATTCCTCCTCGAAACCAGATGAAAGGCCAGAGACCATGCTTCCATCTTACTACATTCTTACTGCATCCAGAGAGTCAGAACGATCGCCATGAGAAACACCGATACGAACTGATGCGCGGCGTTAAGGACGAAGAGCTTGAAGGGCCTCCCTTCCCACAGATAGCTACCGAGCGAGGTGGTAGCGAGGAAGCCGAGCCAGACCCAGAAAGCAACACTAAGAGCACCGGAGACGCTAACTGCGCCAAAGACGAACAAGACTCGAGAAAGTACACAGGCCATCACCAGCGCGGTGACAAAGCCCCAGAACATGGCGGTCATGGGCTTCATCTTCATCGCCTGCATGTTCTCGGGCGTCATACCCATGAGCCCTTGCCACATTTTGCCGAAGAGGGGCCCATACCAGAGCCAGCCAACCACGAAGCTAACAATAGCAGCGACCAAGACTGCCCAATAATTCACTGCGACATCTATCATATTTTAGATAGTTATTAAAATACTAATAATCCCGACTTTCAGTCGAGGATCCGCGATCCTAGGGATCGGGATGTGCTAATTATACTACCCACTTAGGGCCGCTTCAAGTTTGGCGATGTCCAGTTTCTTCATCTGAAGAAACGCCTGGGTGAGTCGGTTGATTTGTTCCTCTGTACCCTCCCGCATCATCTCGTTCATTCTCTCGGGAACGATCTGCCAAGAGAGTCCGTATTTGTCCTTGCACCAACCGCATTGTTCGCTCTCCGGCACCGCGGAGAGCTTGCCCCAGTAGTAATCTATTTCCTTCTGATCCTTGCAGGAAACTATGAAAGAAATCGCTTCATTGAATTTAAAAAGTGGGCCGGCGGAGATGGCCATGAAGGGTTGGCCATCCAACTCGAAAGAAACCACATCCGTGTCGCCGGAGGGTGTATCGTGGAGAGTTTGAACGCTAGTAATTTTAGAATTAGGGAAAATCGAAACGTAAAACTCCGCCGCGGCGCGGGCGTCCTTCTCGTACCAGAGATGCGGTGTGATCCGGGGCATAATTTTATTGAACCGCAACCTTAAAGCCCCCGTAGGCGAAGCGCTTCATGTCGAAGGGCATCGGCTCGTTTTTCTTGTGCGCATATTTCTTACTGAAGTAAGCCATGACCTTCTTGTTGACGCTGTCGCGGTGAGCGCGCGACTTGTAAGTGATGTAAGAGAACCATACTGTCTCGCTCGTTTTCGCTTTGGCAACTTTGACGAAAGACAGCGGCGCCGGCATGCCCATGCTACCCCGGATGTGAAGGTCGTCCCCGATGCATTCTTTGTAGTCGAGCGCCCCGAAGCGCTTCCAGATCCGGGCTGCTTCCCGCGCCATCTTTTTATATTTAGCCGTATTTTTCTTCGGAATCGGAATCACGAACCCGTCCACGTAATTTGCTTTTTTCATAGTTTTTAAAATTAACTTTTAATCACATTTGCCGGACCGGTTCGAGCATACCCACGCGGTTGCCCTCGCTGTCGCGAAACATGACGAAGGTCCCGATGCCTGGTATATCTTGAGGTGTGCCTTCGATCTGCCCACCCGCATTCTTTACTATATCCATATGCTTCTTAAGATCCGAGACCGAGATCACTAAGTGCGGCACGGTGCCATACTCACCTTTCTCATAAAAGCCGCCGTTGATAGCGCCGGGAGTTTGCAACATGCCCTTCGCATCCGTCGGGGCGGTATTGGCGAGAAGATAATCACCCATGTCTTTCCCAAGTTGGGTCATTTGCCAGCCAAAAGCTGTTTCATAAAATTTCTTGGCCCGCACCCGGTCCTCGGCCGGCATCTCGAAATGCACTACTGGATTCATAGCGTTAATTCTATATTAAAAATAAATTTTTTTCAAGATTGAAAAAAATTTATTTCGTGGCGGTGTATTTTAAAAATAGCTCGAAATGGTCGGCAAGTTTGCCGACTATTGAGAAAAATCTTATGAAAAAATTTCTTTTGCCCTTACAAAATTGGCGGAGGTGGGGCAATCCCGGTACTAAAGCGGAGCTTAGTACGGGACAGGTTCGAACTCAATTCCGCTCACCGCGGAGGAGGAGGGATTCGAACCCTCGATGCCGTTTCCGACATACATCCTTTCCAGGGATGCCGATTAAACCACTCTCGCACTCCTCCTCCGCGCTAAGCACAATGATCATTACCGGTGCGCACTAGCCTGCCCCGTTGGTCCCGCCCTGCGGGATCCTTCGGGGACCACGGCGACACCTCCAAAAGTTTATAATAGATTATATAATACATTATAAACTTTTCTAGCCAAGCATTTTCAAAAATTCGTCTTCGCTCAAGATTTGGACGCCGAGTTTTTGGGCACTTCGGAGTTTTGAGCTCATTCGAGTCTGACGACTCTCAGAGTAGGAACGACCCGGATCCGCTCCGGCGACAACGTAGGTGGTGCTTGCAGAAACCGCACCGGAGACCTTGCCGCCGGCCACGATAATCTTCTCTTTGGCAATCTCCCGCGACATGGTCTCGAGCGTACCGGTCAGAACGAAGGAGAGACCTCGGAGCTTAGAGCTTTTAGCTGATAGCTTATAGCTTTCAATTCTGACGCCATTTTTTTTCAGCTTTTCAATAAATTGCAGATTATTTTTGTCGTGAAAAAATTCATACACGCTCCTCGCCACTATCGGGCCGATATTTTCAATATCGTTTATTTCTTCCAAATTCGACGATACCAACTTCTCCAACGTCCCGAATTCTCGTGCCAGATCTCTGGCTGTTTCCTCGCCTACGTGCAGGATCCCGAGGGCCCACAGCAGTCGGGATAATGGAATTTTTTTCTTGGCTTTTATCTCCGCAATTATGTTTTCCGCTGACTTCTCGCCGAAGCGCTCCAACACCTCAATATCTTCTTTTTTTAGAGTAAAAATATCGGCCGCGTCCGAGATCAAGCCCTCATCTTTGAACCGCCGCAGATTCTTGGGCCCAAGTTCGTAAATTTCGAGCACCGAGACGAAGTGCTCCAGATATCTCTCATTCTTGGCGGGACATTTCTTGTTCGGGCAGATGTGGGCAACCAGTTCTCTTTTGACAATCTTTGTCCCACAGACTGGGCAATGCTCCGGCATTTTAAATTTCTTCTCTTTGCCGGAACGGAGCTTGGGCAGCGCTTCCACTACCTCCGGTATGACATCGCCAGCTTTCTGAATAACCACCGTGTCCCCTACTCGCACATCCAGCCGCTCGATCTGATCGGCATTGTGAAGGGTCGCTTTCGACACGGTCGAACCCGCGACCAGCGTCGGCTCGAAAACCGCAAGCGGCGTGAGCACGCCGGTTCGGCCCACGTTCACCAATATGTTTTTCACCACTGTGGTCGCTCGCTCGGCGGCATATTTGTAGGCCACCATGTAGCGCGGGGCCTTGCCGACCACGCCGAGGGTCTTCTGAAGTTCCGGTTCGTTAACCGAGACCACCACGCCGTCCGTGCCGTAGGGTAAGCCCGCTCGCAGCTTCTCAATTTTTTTAACAAACCCAATGACCTCTGGAATACTCTCGGCCAAAAGCTCATGGGGCTCCACCGGAAATCCCAACTTCCGGAGAAGCGCGTGTTCCTCGGAATGCGGTAATTCCATCCCCTCTGCGATGTCGTAGGCATAAAAGTCGAGCTTGCGCGCTGCCGCGAGGCGCGGATCAAGTTGCCGTAAGCTGCCGGCCGCGGCGTTCCGGGTATTGGCAAAGAGTGGCAGACCTTTTTTAGTCTGAATTTGGTTGAGGTCAGCCAGGGTCCTCTTGGACATAACCGCCTCGCCCCGGACTTCCAGATGCTCTGGTGCGCCGGCGAGAAAGAGTGGTATTGTTTTAATTGTCTTCAGGTTTTCGGTAATATCCTCGCCCACAAAGCCGTCCCCGCGAGTCGCCCCGCGCACAAATTTCCCCCTCTTATAAGTGAGCGAGACCGCCAAGCCGTCGAATTTCACCTCACTGAAGTATTTCATTTTCCTGCCGGGAATTAACTTCTTGACTCGCTTCTCCCAATCGTAGAGTTCCTCCTCGCTGAAAGCGTCGTTCAAAGAAAGCATCCGGGTCGCATGCCGGACTTTCTCGAATTTTTCCAAGGGCTGGCCGGCCACGCGGTTCTCCGGCGCGCTCGGGTCTTCAAATTCCGGATATTCCTTAAGAAGCGCGCGGAGTTCCCGCGTGAGCGAATCATAGACCTCGTCGGTCACCTCCGGCCGCATCTCCACATGATATGCCTCTCGCAGCCGCGCAATTTCTACCCGCAGTTTCTTTATTCGCTTCTCTGTATCAGAGCGGTCCATACGGGCATCTTAGCATTTTTACGGCTGGAGAGCGGTAATTTGTGTATTGCCAACGTCGGCGCCAGCGGGGACAGTGGCGGTTTTCGCACCAGTTGCTCCCGCAGAGGCTTGAAGGACGTAATTAATTTCTATGGCTATGCCTCCTGTATTGGGCGGTGTTAGCGAAGCTCTATCCACGGCTTCAGTCATGCCCCCCGGAGGAGTCCAATTATCCGAGCTCGCGTAGCTATGAGCAGTAACAACCATGGTATCGGCCACTGTAGTAACAACACTTGGTGTAGAGTGGCTTGTGCCAGGCGGATTAGGAGTATTCTGGCCGTTTTGTACATTCACCGGAGAACTTGTATTCACATTATAAAATGTGAGCGTTCCCCCCGCAGAGCCGCCATTGGCACCAAGGGTCCATGTGTAACTTGCAGGCTCGCTTCCACCTGCCAATTTCCAATAAGTCGCAAGGGAGCTGACGGTGGGGTTGGCATTATCCACCCGCCGAATCAAGGACCAGCCCGACGGCGCCGTGATAGTTGCAGTATTCGGCCGAATGGCTATGGATGTGATCATTACATCATTCGTGGTAGTTCCTGCGGGTTTATTTATAACCAGATCGCCTGAAGTAGCAGCATTTTGAGCGCTCGATCGAAGTGCAGGTGGCGGAGGTGGCGGGGGCGGGGGCGGGGGGCCTGGTGGGGGTGGGGTGCCAGAGAAACCATAACTTACTTCCAGCGCGCGTTCGGTGCGATTTAGAGCGGAAGACGCGCAAGCTTGATCGCCAGAATTCGCAATATTGTATCCCAGCGCTGTTACCCGGGTAGTACTATTATTGAAATCTTTTTCAACTGTTACCAAGGCGCAAGACGCTACAGAACTGCCTAGTCCCGGCACGCCGAAAGACCAGGTAACGTTCGGAGAGCTGCCGCTTTTGGTAACATTAATGCCCGAAACGCCCGCGCAGGTTATCGTCTGGGAGCCGGGACTTCCCGAGGAAAACACAGCGCTACCCGCACGATCATGCCATAGCGCGCACTCCGCGGCGGTGTCCGAAGCCGAGAAGGAGTCCGCTCCCGCGCGGGCGGAAGAAGAAAAGCTCACTTCCTTCAGCGCCACATTCGTCACTCCCACGGCCACGGCAAGTAAAATCCCGGCGAGCGTGACCGCGAAGAGGAGCACCATGCCCGACGAATTATTAATTTTAAATTTTAAATTTTTAATTATCATTACTCCACCCAATTATATAAATTTTCTGAAAAAGTAATGGTGTAAGCCGCGCCTTTGAAAGTGTAAGTTATAATCGATGAAATTTTAGTTTCGTCCGCGTTCACAGCCACGGTCTGAATCTTGCGCGTAAAGTCCGAAGGCGTCCCAGAAACATAACCAAATTTTCCTGTTACGGAATCATAGAGCAGAGCGCCATTCGGGCAGCTACTAGAAGAGCAAGCAGTCAAAAGAAGATCGAATATCGGCATAGAGTTGTCAGAGAAAGAAATGTTCCGATCGTCGAAGTAGCAGCCGTTCGCTCCATTGCAGGCCGAGGCATCCGTGAGATTACTGTTGAAGCTAGTCCACCCCACCGCCCCTCCGGCGGGATCGAAAAGGACATGGGTGTCCCGGAGAGCCCGCATGTATTCGATTCCCTCGACGGCAAGATATTCCGCGGTCATCTTGGCCTTAGCATAGCCAGTGTCGGAAATTCCTTTCCCGAGACTGCCCATAAGAGTGACGGTCGCGATCGAGAAAATGATGACCGCAACCAAGGCCTCCACCAGCGTGAACCCTCCATGCATATCTAATTTTTTTATTCTTCTTATTGTCATAATACGTCTGGCAATCTTTGGGCAATCGAAGTTTGGAGTCGGAAGCTGGTGGTCTGGCCTCGAGATGTAATCGTGCCCGAAAGCCGGATGGTGACTAGCGGCTGCTGGGTGTTGGTCACCACGGATTCGGCACCAAGAACAGAGAAGCCGGAGGTCGGGTCGAGCACTACCTGTCCCGGGCCGGGATTAAGCTGGACGAAGGTGGGCGGATTGGTGTAGGGCGCGGCAGTTGCTTTCCAGATATTCCCGCCGGAAATGTAGTAAACCCATTGATCGGAATGCACAGCGGGATCACCGGTCGCCGGTTCGAACATTATTCCCCAGCCGGAAGCGCAGGAGAGCGGCGCTACATCCGTTGCGTTCGGGTTAGCTGGAATTGTAGCGCCTCCGGTATAGCAATGATACTTGTAGCCAGTCCGCAAGTTCTTCGCCATATCTTCCATGACGAAAGTCAGACTGTCGAGGATGGAACGCATGTCCTGGGATTTCTGGTGGACTACGTTGGCATTAAGGATCGAGTTCATGCCAATGATGACCACCACCAGAAAAAGTGAGATGGCGATCATGGTTTCAATTACGGTGAAGCCTCTTTGCATATCAGTTAATTTGGATACGTCCGGAGGGATAAATTTTGATGTTGGCGGTGACTCCGGTCGGAGAATCTAGGGTAATCTGCGCGTAAGTGAAGTTCGCCGCCGGAGCGGGGCGAAAGGTCGCTTCCTGCCCCGGCCGGGTGAAAGTAATCGTGAGTGCGGTCAGCGGCGTCGGAGAGCCGGAAGAATAATTATACTCCATAAGGGAAATGGTATTTCCACGGTTCAGACTTATTTTCTCTAAGCATTTATTGCCGGAAACTCCCGGAGTCGGGCAAAAAGAACCGTCCCCGGTCGCGTAATCTTTGTACGCGTCAATGTCGGCGAAGTAAATAAAGGTGCGGTTGTCGCCCGGGGGGAGGGTGTTGAAATACACCCCGTAAGAGGGCTTCCAGCCGGAGGCAGCGAAGGGGCTCCATTTGCCGTTAACGGAATATTTCTGCGCCTCGACGAGTTTAAGCGCGATGTCGTTGGCAAGAGTTTTGATCGCGACCTTATCTTGGAATTTCCCGTGGTTGTACATCGCGACCGAGAGTAGGGTGGCGAAAATGCCCATGACCACGATAAGTTCAATGTAGGTCATTCCTCGAACCAGCTTATAGCTTTTAGCTGTTAGCTTACAGTTCATAATCTAAATACTGAAATCAAATTAAGGTTACAAAAGAAAGAAATGATGGTCCCGAGAACAAGAAAGGGGGCAAAAGGGATTTCGCTCCGAGCTCCGTATTTCTTAGAGAAAATAAGAAGAAGAATCCCAAGAAACGCGCCTGTCCAGACCGCGAGGAGAAACGCATTGGCAACCCCCGAGAGCCCGAGGAGCCAGCCTAATCCCACTGCCAGCTTGGCATCCCCAAGCCCCATCCAGCGGCCACCTGAGAGGAGCCACAGAAGCGCGAACGGCGCTCCCGCGATAGGCCCCGAGAGAATTTCCCAAAGCCCCGCCGGCGCCATTATGAAGATTCCTAGGAATGCAAAAACGCCGAAAACAAAAACCAAAAGGTCGGGAATAATTTTGTGCTTGAGGTCGTAGACCGCGATCACGACAAGTAGTGAGAAAAGAAGCGCGTAGTATGCGTAAATCCCGGCGAAATGGAGAGAGTTGCCGGTAAAAAAAACATTTTGAAGTTTTAAGAATAGCCCCGCAAAAATTAACCCCGTGATGAGCTCCACCAAGGGATACTGCAAAGAGAGCTTCGTCTCACATGCAAGACACCGGCCGCGAAGATATATGAAAGAGAGGATCGGGATGAGCTCTTTGCCGCTAAGCGAGCGCTCGCAGACCATGCACGCGCTCCGGCCGCCGAAGGAGCGTCCAGTGTTATAACGGAGAATGACTACGTTCAAAAAACTTCCGATAATCGTACCTAGAAGGAAAAAAACGATCGCGAGAATTACTTCCACCTCCCTATTATATCAAATTAGGGGCAAACAGTCGCGCCGGCGGCCATGGCGGTAGTGCCGATGATCGCCCGGTTATCCAGGGAATGCACGCAAAGATACTGGGTAGCGTTATAAGTGAGCTGCGCCTGCGCCGCCCAAGCATTGGTGGCCGAGCCGGCGGTATGTACCGTGGTTTTATTGTTGATGGCAGCCAGGAGTTCTTGCATCCGCGTATTTGCCGAGGCCCAAGTGTTGTTACCGGTAAATAGGTTATTGTAGGAATTGCTGTTATCGTTGTAATAAAGCTCCGCCTGGTTGCGAAGTGATAGCATCTCGCTTTTTATTGCAGCGTCTTTGCCTTTGTTCCTGGCTCCGCCCGATAATGCGAGGACAATCGTTGCCAAAACTCCGATTAGTGCCAGTACAAGCAAGAGCTCGATTAAAGTAAAACCGCGCCCCTGTTTAAAATAATTCACCTCCTTATTGTATCAAGAAACGCTGGGGGCATATGTGGAAAACAAAAAGCCCCAAGAAGGGACCTTTTGCTTAAGATTCCGGAACTATGGACAGGTTGTCGCGCCAGCTGCAGGGGCAGCAGTAAGTGATTTAGCCACGCCCGTAGAATCAATGCAGAACCACTGGCCAGTAGAAACTAGAGGCACCCAGGCGACATATGATGTGCTCGCTGCGGCTGCGCCAAATTCGTTACAAACCGGCACACTCGTAGAGTTCTGGGCAATGATAGCGTCTCTGACCTTTCCGTATTCTCCTGTGGCGGTAAGTGCAGACTCACCAGCTGCGCCACCTGTCTCCACGCATATTCCTCCAAAAGCACCGTTAGTCCCGTAGTTTCCGTTCGTGTCGTAGTCGATTTCCGCCGCAGCACGCAGCGACGAGAGACTCGACTTGATGGCTGCGTCTTTACCCTTGTTGCGGGCGCTGTTAAGGGATGCCAGAACTACTGAGGCCAGAATACCAATGATGGCCACCACCACCAGAAGCTCAATCAAAGTGAAACCACTTCTCTTACTTATTTTCATAATGATTAATTATTAATAATAAATTTTTCGACTTGTTTTTACACCTCAATTATAAAACATTAGGTCAAGAAAGTTATCCACACCCTAACTTATCCCCCCGGCAATGTTGTAGATCGGGACCAGAACCGAGACAAGTAAGAGTCCCACCCCGAGCCCGAGAACAATGATCATAAAGGGTTCAATAAGGCCAACCAGGGTATCCACTGCGTCGTCCACTTCCCGCTTGTAGAACTCCGCCAGGGTCTTAAGAATCGGGCCGAGCGACCCCGTCTCCTCCCCCACCTTGACCATCTGGACCATGATCCCCGGGATCTCTTCCGGGTATTTTCCGAGCGCGGTGGATAGCGGAAAACCGCTTTTGACCGAGTCGGCTGTTTCCTTTAGGAGCATCCGATAAGCCCGGCTGCCGACCACATCGGAGGTTATGTCAATTGCCCGAATGATCGGAATTCCGGAGGTAAGCATGGTGTTTAAATTGTCCGCAATGCGAGAGAGGAAGAGCTTTTTATAAAGCCGCCCGAAGACGGGCGTGGAGAGGCGTACGCGGTCGAGATACGCTCGTCCCTTCTCGCCTCTGGCCATCCACCAGAGCCAGAAACCTAGGAGCGCAAGAAAAATGACTAAAATGAATCCGTAGTTCACGAAAAGATGCGAAGCCCCGATCACGATCTTTGTGTAAAGCGGGACCTCTTGGCCGGCTTCCTCTATGATCTCTGAAAGCTTGGGAATGACCACCGCGAACATAAGCGTCATAACCACTAGAAACGTAAAAATGACGAAGGCCGGGTAGATCAAAGCATTTCGGGTTTTGACCGTTAGATTGTATTGCCGGTCGAGGTATTCAGAGAGATTGAGGAAGGTCTGGTTGAGCTTGCCCACTTCTTCTCCGGCGCGCACCATGTTGACGTAAAAGGGAGAAAAGACTTCCGAATGCTTAGAAAGCGCTCCGGAGATAGAGAGTCCCGCCTGAAGATCGTCGCCGACTTCGGTAAGTTTACTAGCGAGAATTTTGTTCTCGGAACTGCCCGCAAGCATGGTGAAGGCCTTGAGCGCCGAGATCTGCGCGTCGAAAAGGGTTGCGATCTGTCGGGAGAGAATGACTATCTGCCGAAGAGAAACTTTGCCTCCGATAGAAATAGAAAGGAAGGACTTCTTCTCGCCTTCCGCCTTGAGGGAGATAACGATAAGGCCTCGTCTCTGAAGGCCACCGAGGGCTAAATCATTATTGGCCGCGTCAATTTGCCCCTCCTTGGTTTCGCCTTTTTCGTCAACCGCCTTGTAAGCGAAGAGCATGACTATATCATCCGCTCGAGACCCTTAGGATTAAGAGAGAATTGGTAAGCGCTCTCGATGGAAATGACTCCGGCGCGCACAAGGTCAAGAAGCGAGTGATTGAGATCCACCATTCCCTGCTCCATCCCGGTTTCAATGACGACGTCTATCTCGTGAGTGCGCTTCTCGCGAATGAGATTGGCAACGGCATTCGTATTAAGGAGAAGTTCATAGGCCGGCACCTGTCCGCCGGTCACCCGCGGCACCAGCCGCATGGAGAAAATCCCGAGGAGTGAAGTGGAAAGCTGGGAACGGATCTGGTCTTGCTGGGCACCAGGGAAAGAATCGATGATCCGGTCGATGGTCTGGGAGGCATTATTGGTGTGGAGGGTCGAGAGGACCAAATGGCCAGTTTCCGCCGCGGTAACAGCGGTCGCAATTGTCTCGGGATTCCGCATCTCCCCGATCATGATGACGTTCATATCTTCCCGGAAAGCGCTGCGGAGCGCCACCTGGAAGTCCTTGGTGTCTATCCCGACTTCGCGTTGACTGATCATCGACTTTTTCGGAGTGAAAACATATTCGATCGGATCTTCGATGGTTATCAGATTGCGCGCCTGCTCGGAATTGATGAGGTCGATCATTGCCGCGAGCGTTGTTGATTTTCCCTGGCCAACCGGTCCCACCGTCAAGAAGAACCCTTGCCGCTTTTTGGCAATCTCCCCGAGAATTGGAGGCAGGTTAAGCTCTTTCAGCGTCCGGACCTTCTGTACCAGCCGTAGCGCAACGCAGATTTGCCCCTTTTGAAAAAAGGCATTGCCTCGAAAGCGCGCTTCCCCGCGGAAATCGTAAGAAAAATCTAGCTCTTGGTTTTCTCGGAAATGTTCCAGTTTTTCTTTCCCGAGCATTTCTACCAGAACTGCGGCCATATCCTCATTCGTGAAAACCGGATGCTTAAGAAGATAGATGAGCTCCCCGGCGACGCGGATGGCCGGGACTCGGCCGGCACCCAGATGTAAGTCCGATCCGCTCTCATGGATAACATTGAAAAGCAGGTCTTCTAGCTCTTTCTTGTGATTCATCTGATTCATCTGGGCCATGTTTCTATAAATTCTTTTCTTTTTTGCTTAAAATATCGGCCACTTGTTCGATCACCTCCTGCGGGGTCGAGTTGGCCTTGATGAGATACCCCGAGACTCCCAGGCCCTTACCCCGATCGATGTCGGACTGTTCACTTTTGTTGGATAAAATTATTTTGACCGAGGTTGGCGCAAGATTTTCCTTATTAATAGTCTCGAGCATCTCAAACCCATCCATCTCCGGCATGATAATGTCCGCGAGGATTATATCCGGTTGTAACCCGCCGTGGAGTTTCTTGAGGGCATCCGTGCCAGACCCGGCCGCGTGGACTTCATAACCGTTTTGGTTGAATTTAAGAGCATACATATCCAGCAAGAAGGAATCGTCGTCTACAATCAAAATTTTTTTTCTTTCCGCCATTATAATTATTATATCACTTATCGGAGCTAAAGTTATAAACCTCCGTCCAGGGAATTACTCCCTCCAGAGACTTGAGCATGGCATCCTCCCGCATAAGTAGCATTCCGTTTTTCCGGGCCACTTTGTAAATTTCAAGATCCGTCGGACTTTTCAAAATCACGCTCTGCATCTCTTTATCCACGTCAAACATTTCAAAAATCGCAATTCGCCCTTTGGTCCCGGAGGGACACTCGGGCGAGGGCACCACTTCGTACATTTTATCCGCGATCTTTATTTCCTTCCGAGTTTCCGGGGGCAAATCCTTAATCTGTTCTTCCACCTGCATCCGGATGGCAGGATCCATCGGCACCTCTTTCCGAGAAGTTGGGTAAATGGTGCGAGCCAGTCGCTGGGCAACGGAGAGAATGAGGGTCGGCGCGATAAGATAAGGGTCCACGCCCATGTCAATGAGACGTGGTACGGCTCCGATCGCAGAGTTGGTGTGGAGGGTCGAGAGGACCAGGTGCCCGGTCAGGGCCGCCTGGATGGCGAGTTGAGCAGTTTCTTTGTCCCGAATTTCTCCAACCATGATGATGTCCGGATCCTGGCGCAGGATCGAACGGAGGCCGCTGGCGAAAGTGTAGCCAATTTCCGGCAGCACTTGGGACTGGTTGACTCCGCTCATGTGATACTCCACCGGGTCTTCCAGAGAAACAATATTCATAACTTCCTTGTCCAACTCGTTCATCATGGAATAGAGGGTGGTAGACTTCCCGGAGCCGGTCGGACCGGTAATCAGAATAAGGCCGTAGGGCTTTTTTATCGCTTCCTTAACCAGTGCAAGATTACGCTTAGAAAGACCGAGCTCGGTCAGGGGCTTTACTCCCCTTTCTGAATCAAGCACCCGCATGGCAATCTTCTCTCCGTAAAAGGACGGCAAGGAAGAAACCCGAAAGTCGATTTTCCTGCCATCGACATTGGTCGAGAATGATCCGTCCTGGGGCTTGCGCTTCTCGTCCAGACGCATTTTCGCAAGAAGTTTCACCCGGGCAATCACCCCGCTAAAGACGTTCAGTGGGAGGACGAGGGGCGTGTGCAGGGCTCCATCCACTCGGTAACGGACTTTTACATTTGTCCCGTTGTTCTCAATATGGATGTCGGAAGCGTTCGACTCGATCGCGTTCCGAAGGATGACCGCGACGATCTTGATAACCGGCGCGTCCTCGACAATTTTTTTCTCTTCCCCGCTCTTTACATCCGTGATCTCTTTGTCCAAATTTACTGCCTCGCCCAGCGCCTTGGCGTCTTCGTTTTCCTCCGACTCCTCCTCCGGTACTTCCGGCATATCCACGGACATGCCTTTGTAAGCTCCGAGAATACTCTCATAATCACTTCGAGAAATGAGATACATCTTAAAGGGCACGCCAGATTTTGCAGAAAGAAATTGAAGCGCATCCATGGCTTGGATATTCTCCGGGTCCGTAACTCCGACCTCTAAAACTCCTTCTTTGAATCCGATCGGCACAAAACGGTAATAATTGGCGGAATCCTGGGGAATGTACCGGAGCGCCTCGAAAGAAACATCTTTGACGTCCACAGATCTTGTCGGCACATGAAGATACTCGCCCTTCTTCTCTAAAATCGCTTCTGCATTAACTCCAAGCGCGAGGAGCGCTTGCTCGATATCGCCCTCGAACTTTTCTGAAGCGAGATTTTTGACCTCTTCAATCTGGCCCTTCTGTATAAGCCCGGCGCGCGCTAATTCCTCTAAAAAACTCATATTAAAATTCGGACCCGAGCGGAGCGAAGGGGTTCGCCCGGCCTTCATTCCCCTCCGGGACAAGATCAATGCTGGAGTCCACCAGAGTGCGAAAGGCCGGACTGGCAAAAACGGAAGTATCCAGGGCTATGTTCTTGACCGAAAGAAGCAAGGCCAAGAAATCTCCCGCGATCTCGGTGTTTTCTCCCCCCGGAGCGCCTGTCGACGTGCCAAGAGAGGTAAGCGGCGCCTCTTCCGGAGCGCCCCGGAAAAATAAAACGTAAATAAGAACAGCCAGGAGTACGATCCCGAGAATTACGAAGATATTTTTTCTTTTCGGGTCCATGTTATTTTTTTAGCCAATAAGTTTTAATGGTAAAGTCGTATTTGTAAACATCGGGTTGCCCGATCGGCCCGGATGTGGACCCGAAATCAATCGAAGAGATATCCACGATCCTAAGATTCTGCTCCAGGGAGCGCAGAAAGGCCAGGAAATTATTATAAGACCCGGTGACAGAAAACTGAAGCTCCCAGATCCCGTAATTTTGAGGAACACCTGCTTCCGGCGCAGATCCGGAAACCGTTCCCTCCTCTCCTGAAGCATTCTTCTTCTCCCCACCCTCATAACGTACCTCTCGGAGGGCCATGCCGTAGGGCAGGGCGAGTTTTTCAATCTCAAGTATGAGCCGGATGTTGTCCACGTTGTCCGGCAGAAGCTTTCCGAGCTTAGCAAGATCTCCGGAATCGATGGCATTATACTTCTGGGTAAGCTTATCTCTCTCGTTTTCCAGCGCCTTGGAATTCCCTAGGGCTTCCTGGAAAGAGGCGGATTCGGCGCGCAATATTTTCACGTCTTGGTAGATCGGATTGGTAAAAAGAATGAATGTACCAACAGCAAGAGCCAGGAGGATAATTGGGATAAGGAGCTTAAACATTGCCGGGGGAAATCATTTGCCCATAATTAACGAAGGCGGGATCGACCGTAAAGTTAAGATCAAAGAGAACATTCCCGTTCTCGTCTAAGTTCAAATTAGAAAACACTGGCTCAATAAAATTTTTGTTCTTGGCGAAAAGATCCGACTGGAGAGCAACCGCCCGATAGCCGACTGCCATACCGGAGAGCTTCACGTGTATCTCCGGTTTCTCCACGGTCCCGAGAGAATATTCAAATCTCGTATAACGCACCGTCTTCATGGTAATCCCGCCGAGCGCCTGGAAAATGGGTGAAACCGAAATATGTTTGCCGAGCACTTCCCGGGCGGCAGTGAGACGGCGGTCTAGTCTCTCGAGTTCCACGAGTCTCGCGGGCTCGAAGCGGTTCTTGGCAGCAATCAAATTCGCGTCCATTTCCCCGATCCCCCGCGCCAGACTTTTCTGGTAAAGAAACAACCCCGAGGTGGCAAGAAGCATAGTAACGAAAGCAAGAATCGCAATAAGAGAAACAAGACTCACGGAATGGGTCCTGGACGAAGACTCCGGTACCACCGGCCGCTTCGGTATAAATGAAGTTTGAAAATTTTGTTCCATCTCCTTTATTTATTATACCTCTTGTCCTAGTCCCCGCAAAGCGAGCCCGAGCGACGTTGCGAATTCCGGCCCAGTCGCAAGGAGCACTTTCTCTAGGAACGAGGGCGCTTGCGTCTTCTTAAATGGCTTCCCAACCTCCGTCTCCACTCGGAAATTCTCGAGAGCAAGCTCCTTAAGTCCTTTCATGACCGCCCCGCCGCCGGTTAAAATCACTTTCGAAACCGTCCGTCCGTATTTTTTCTCATAATTTAGTAAGACGGTGTTGGCGTCGGTTAAAATATAATCAAGATGGGTGCGTAAAATCTCCGGAATGTTCGCGTCCCGGCCGACGCCGAGAAGTCCCACTTCCCTTTTCTTCTGCTCTGCCTCTCCGAAAGTGGCTCCGAGTGACTTAGCGATACTCTCCGTCATGTCCGCTCCGCCTCGGGGAATCGTGTGATACGCTCGTACCGTCCCGAACTCCACTAAGGTGAGCTTGGTACTGCTCGCCCCGAAATCTAAAAGAAGAGTAAGCGAAAGTTCATGCTCGAAATTCGCGCGGACGGACGAGAAAATTTCAATTTCAAAAAATTCCGCGGAGAGACGGGCCTCCGTGGAGAGAGTTTTGTACCGGGCCACCGCGTCATTCTGAAGCGCGACGACCAATACATCCGTTTTCCCTCGCGCCTCGGCCACCTCCGCGTGCACTTCCTCGTAAGACTCTTCTTTCTTCGGGAGCACGAAGTAGTCCAAGGTCACTTCAGTGATGGGGATCGGAATAAATTTACGCGCTTCGGTCGATACCACCGCCGGATATTCGCTCTCTTTAACCTGCGCGGGAATTTCCACGGTAAAAATGAGACTCTGCTGTACGGGGATGGCTAAGCCCGCGATGTTGGTAGTGGTAGCGGACTGCTTGAGGACCTCATTTAGCGCTGCCACGAGTTTCTCGATCGGAAGATTGGTAACCTTGCCGGGCTCCTGCCCTTCATAAGGCCCGAGAGAGATGGCGCCGTAGGTTTCCAGAACCGCCCGGCCCCCTTTACGCTTTATTTCAACGACTTTTATCGCGGAAGAGCCGATATCGATACCGAGGGCGTGGTCGCCCGAGCGGGCGAAAATTCCGGCAGAACTCAAGCCGCCAAAGATTTTTTTGAAGGGATTAGCCATGAGAGTGTGCTAATATCATACCATATTATGGGCATCCTGGGTGGCATTTTGGACCTTATTTTCCCGGCCTCTTGCCTCGCGTGCGGAAAGCGCGGCGAGGAGCTGTGCCAGAGCTGTTTGGCAAAGTGTCCGGCCGCAGAACGGGAATGCGCGGAGTGGATCTATCCGCTCTACGACTATCGGCACAAGCCGATTAAGGACGCAATGTGGGAGCTTAAGTATTACGGCCGGAGACGCCTCGCCCGCATATTTGCGGAAGTTCTCTACCCCGGAATGCTCGAGGAACTCGCGGAGTTGGAGATTATGGAGAACTTCCGGGAAGCGCTCCTTGTTCCCGTTCCCCTCTCCCGCAAGCGCCGCCGCGAGCGGGGCTTCAATCAGGCCGAGCTCATCTGCCGCGCACTCCTCGCCGAGGACGGGGGAGAGAATTTCACGCTCGAGACACGAGCGCTTCTGCGGCCGAAAGATTCCGAGCACCAAGCACGCCTTTCCGAGCGCGCCAAGCGCCTAGAGAACATCATCGGCGCATTTTCTGTCAAGAACTCTGAGTACATCGGCGGGCGCAATATCATTCTTATTGACGACATCACTACCACCGGCGCCACCTTGAGTGAAGCCAAGAAAGTCTTGCTCGCATCCGGCGCCCGCAAAGTCATTGCCTTCACGATTGCGCACTAAAGGTCAAGGTTCAACCTTGACATTTTCGGGTGGGTCTCTACGACCGCCCGGGCATTTCTCATTTATTTGTTCCATAAAATTCTTTTGTGATTGCGCCAAAGTTTTTTCCTTACATGGTGCATTTTTCTGAAATAAGTATCGTCTTCAAGCATTAGCATCATTTCAACCAGCTGTCTTGCTTTGGTCGCTAGAGGAACCTGGTCTCTTTTGGCAAGCATTTTTATGTCGTGCATCAACCTTTTGGAAACACTTATATTAATTCTGGCTTTAGTTGTAGGCATGTAGAAAGTGTATCAAAAGTGTATCACCTCTGTCAAGCGCTCATTTCCACAAATCCCAGATCATGCCGGCGATGTTCTTCGGCTTCCCTTCGAGCGCATAGTAGTGGAGATCAATAAAAGGCAGAGTGTTCGCTTCGATGATGCCCCAGCGCTCGCTCTCGGCCGGCGCGGTCGGGTCGGGAATGATCGCGTCGAAGCCGACGACCGCAAGCCCCGTTACTTTCGCGGCCTTCTCGAATATAGGCACGAAGGAGGGGTGGAGTTCCTCGATCATCTCCCGGGTCGAGCCGCCGAAGAGGCGTCCGATCCGATGCGAGAGCGTCACTCGCTCTCTATCCGGGAGCACGTCCCCGAGTTCATAGCCTTGCATTAGAAGATGGCTTTCCAGTTCCGCGCCCCGCCTTACTTTCTCCACTCGCTCCGGCCGACTAGCGTCCTTCGCCGTGATAAGTTCCGCGATAGTGTGAATTCCGTCTCCCACAACATCCGGAGCGCGGCCACGGTAGAAACCCGCGAGCCGCCCTCTGACCAAGGTCGCTCGGCAGACATCGCCCAATATTTGCTCTTCGATGATGAGGTTGGGTGTTATTTCGCGCGTAATTTCTACCGCCCGCTCGAGGTCCTTAAGTGTTCGGATATTAATAAGTGTATGCCGCCCGCGGGAGCCGAGTTTGGGCTTCACGATGAGCGGTTTCTCGAGCTCCGAGAAAATTTTCTTGAGGTTGGGACGCCATAATTTAGGCAGCGCGTAGCGTGGCGCGGGGATATTATGTTTCAGAAACTCACGCTTGAGGAGAAATTTGTCGTCCCAGTTCCTCTGCATCTCTTGCATTTCTTCCGGCACCGGCAAGCTCTCGAAATAGATTCTCTTTGCTTGCCCTGCGGAGCCTTGGCGAAGTAGGGCGCGATAGTGATCCAGGGGCTTGCCGAAGAGAATGAGTTGCTCCATCTTTATTCCTCGTCGCTTGGCTTCCTCCCAGATGACTCGGGAACGGAAAGTTTTCGCCCGTTCCAATTCGCCCGAAAATTTGGCCAATGAGAGAGCGGTAAGGGTACCGAACGTTCCCGCTACGAAGAAATCCACCAGCCGTTTGAGAAATTTCGGCGCGCGATACGAAGTCCGGATCATGTGGTCATCCAGCGGTTCCACAAGGAAACTGCTCCAATAGGAGAGGGTGTGGTTAAGCGGCGCATCCGCACAGTAAGCGCAAGCTCCGGGGGCAATCTTGGGTCCTGTATCGGGTTCTTTAGTGATCACCAGTCATGTTGAGTTCTATTATACCATGTCCTTCGATTTGCCAAATGCAAATGTTATAACATCCTACGGCTCCTTCTTATCCAAGCGGTCGAGGTGCAGTATCTTTACTCCGAAATAGACTACGAGCGCGATTACGATAAAGTCGATAAATACCGAGATCATATCCCCGTAGAGGATCTCCGCCGGGCCGATATGGAGCGCCGCGCTGCGAAAACCTTCCCCGGAGCCAAGCGCGATATTGATAAGCGGGTTAATGATGTCGGTCACTAGTGCCGCCACCACCTTGGACACCGCGCCGCCTAAGATAAAGCCGACCGCGAGGCCCACAACCCCCCGCTCGCGGATGAATTCGATAAAACCTTTCACAGAAGTATTTTAGCACATTTCGCCCGCTCGATCTTCATGAGAAGAGTAGGAGGGAGAGGAAAAGGGCGACGGTCAGGACCGCGAAGGCAAGGAGGGTCCGGAGGAAAAGCTTGACCGCGCCGGACTTCTCGCCGTCGAAGTACATCCGTAAGGGCTCGGAAAGGAAAAGGTAGCCCATGACCGCGGCGGAAAGAGTAAAGAGGGACAGAAATGCGATCGGCCCGATTAGCCCCCGGGGTTCGGGTCTGCCCTCCATGCTAGACATGACGAGCGAGACGACTGTGATGTAGCCCAGGGCGAGAATTGCGTTTTTGATGGGATTTGAGGTCATGGATATTATGATACAATAAAATTAATACGGGTTTAGCCACTCTTCTTTCGGAATTCCAGACTGCCGAATAATTGCGTTCATTGTCCTGGGCGGTGGTGATGAGAGAAGCCACGTCTCAATAAAAACGCCTGGACGGCCCGAAATGTCCAGTTGGAAATAGAACGGGGCATAATTTAAGCGTGAGCGAGATTCCTTACTCCAAAATCAAAAACATTCGAGGGTATCGCCTCTTTGCGTTTTTCTGCTCCAAGCCGGGCTCGACTCCAGAGCAATTCGTATTCTTCTTCTGATTTTTGATTTAAGATAGGATTCACCGCTTTTTCACGAAAACCTTTGATCTTTTGAGCGGCCTCAATGTAACCTTTCACGGCTTCTTGAAGCTCTAAATAAACAAGGTTGGGATCATTTCCTACCTGAACTATATTGAACTCCAAAGCTGCGCCGACCCAATCGGCGCCTTTCTTAAAAACAATCCACCGATATTTACCTTTTCTCGGAGTATTTTCCATACAAGTTTATATTACAATAACAAAATCTAAAAATCAACAGGTCGCGAGAATTGCGTTTTTTATAGGATTTGAGGTCATTTCATTATTGTAATACTTTTCTTAGCTTTATAAAATCATAAATTGCCGCGCCGATGATTTTTAAAATATCCATCAGGCTCCTTGCCTAAACGACATGAGTCTAGTGATTTTATCGGTCAGCTTAGTAAAAGCTTTGAAGTAATAATCAACATAGTTCACCGCCAGCACTGAAGGTACAGTCGCGGCCGTAAGTTGCCAAAAGTAAGGGTTTTTGAACGGGTCTCCCACTATCAAGCCAGCGATTGCATTAGCCACGATCACTCTAACCACAGCCGAAACAAGGCTTTTCTTTAGATGCTCAAGGGGTTTGCCGTTTTTTCTTGCGTCCTCGACTTTTTCTAAATCATTCTTGATATCTCCAAAATACTTCCGCAATCCTGAGATGTCTTCTTTATTCAAAGCTTCAAACTCTGCTTGGAACAACCTCATCCGCTCTATGTAGAGAGAAAACTTTTGCGGGTCAGGTGACGCAATTAACTCTTTTTCAATACCCAGAATGGATTTATGCAAGGAAACAAGTTCTGAATATCTTTGAAGTAGGCGTCCAAATAAATTTATTTTTTCATTAAATTCCGGAATCGCCTGTGCTTCTTCTGTCGAACCTTCCAGTGGGGCAAGCTGAACTCCTTTCAAGACTTCCATGCCAGACGCCGCACCTCTCTCGAGAATTTCAACTACCTTCTCTTCTCTTTCGTTAATCGGCATCAATTCATTCAAATTTCCTTGGATCTCGGCTGTGATCGCTTCCTCTCTTTTGAAAGGAACAAATCTCTTTTTGTTACGCTCGGAAAAATATTGGCCTAGAACTTCAAATCTTTTATCCCATAGAGTGGAAACTATACGAACTGCTTGGTCCGTTTTTTCAAAGACCTCTGTCGGGCTTGTTTCTTTGGGCTTTTCTCTTGGCTTGGGGCTGAAACTTAATCCTTCGGGAACCATATCAATATGATGTTAACTTATTATAAATCAAGGCAACTGAAGCGCCCAGGACCCAAAAGGCTGATGCTTCGATTATTGTGCCCAAAGCTATATGAGTGAAGCTACTATCAAAATGTGTTACTTCAAGTTGGAGACCAGCGACGAATAAATGCATTGCCCATTCATACGATCGAGGTGCAATAGAAATCCATAAATGGAAAAGAGGGTGAAGAATTAAATCTATGATTGCAAAAGTGTTTGCAAAAGCGACAACATTAAATCTGCTCATTTTTTATATTGTTCCACAGTCTAGAAAAATGTCCAGCTCCGAAATAAATAACCTTTATCAAATGCGACCCGCCTCTTTTTAATTTAATTTGAAGAATTTTATTCATTTTGATTATCTTAGTAAATCAATTTCCACGGGGCTATGATCGGAAACGTGGTCCGGTAAAACCGAGCACTTTGTGCGTGATGTTTTTGTCAGCATTTGATTTACGAACACATGATCAATCTGCATTCTCACGCCAATGTTTAGGAACCCGAGAAGTGCCGCAACTCTGTTAGTTATATGTGCTACGTTTTCGCTATAACGGCTATCCAGTGTCGGGCCTAAATTTTCACTTGCCCACTCAAACTCCGGCGTAAGAATCCCAGCCATCTTCTTCCTCTCTCCTGGAAAGCCGCTATTGAAATCCCCGGCCAAAAGCGTCTTAGTGGAAACACCGCCGATCGAGTCCTTTCCTAGCTTAAGCTCGGCAAGGCGGACGCCGCGGTCAAGACCGGAGTGTAATTGAATGGAAGCCACCCGAAATACTTCTGGACCAATATCAATGTCCGCCCACAGAATACCTGGGCAGGGATGCTTGAAGCCATGCACGGGATCCTTGCGCATCGTAGCGAAGGATTTGAAACCTGTTTCCCTAACCGTATATGACCCCCGATAAACAATACAGAGATAACTCTCTTGGCCAGTTTCCTGGTTCGAAGCACGAACTATCTTATAATCGGGACTCTGGAGCAATGGAATAACCCGGCTATCAACTTCCTGCAATAATAAAAAATCATGTTTTTTCTCTTCTAAAACCCGGCGTAAAAAACCCTTAAGCCCCGTCTGATAACCCTTCTGGCAATTAAGACTCAATATTTTCATTACATCGATAGAAGTATGATGACAGTAAGAGGATTCACAATTTCATTATATAATAATTACTGAGTTATCTCAGTAGTTAACTCGGTAGTTAATTATGGCAAGAAAAAAGGATAACATAAGAAAATTGACCCGGGTCGGTAAGGGTGCATCTGTCTCTGTCATCATCCCCGCGGAAATTCTCCGCTCGCTCGGCTGGCGCGAGAAACAGCGAGTCCTAGTCAAGCGCGTGCCCCGCGGGGTGCTCATCGCAGACGCAAGGACGAGGAAGAGAAAATAAATTTACTTTTTTCCTTTACTAAGGGCCCATTTGACCGACGGGCTTATCTTTTTGCCCGGGCGGTGGATACAGCCTGCCCAGCAGCAGGGCCGGCGCATGCCTTCTTTTAATTCGGACACTACTCTTCGAACATGATCTTGCCGCGTCTTTTCTTGCTTCACCGAAACAGTCCAGCAGATCCATTCGTTCCGCGCAAGCGGTGTAATGTCCCGCCACTTCTCCATCGCGCCCCTATCCGCGGCGAGCGCTTTCCTCAAGTCCGCTGGAATCTTGTGCATGCAGGAATTATATAATAATCGACGAGCGATTTTTGGTTTGTTTTTTGTGAATTAAATTTGGACTTTCTTATAATAGATCTTTTTAGGATAGCGTTGAAACACAAAAAGCGTTACGGGGTATAGCCACAAATTATTTTCTTCAAGAATCTTGTGATTTATTTTGATGAGGTTGCCTTTGTATATTGCTCCTTTGGTTATGCCCAATTTTTTTACCCTGTCTAGCACGTCAGTGTACTCGGGAATGGGCTGGGTAGACGCTTCGAACCAAACCTCGTTCTTGCCTTCTGCCAGCTGCTCGAGCAACACATCCGCACCTTTCACCATAGCCAAGTGGGCTTTTGAGAATGGATAGTTGGGGAGGTCCACAAACCAACCCGTGCTGTTTTTATAAAATCTGTAAATCATAATCTGGGTACATTTGCAGGCTACTTGAGTTCAGTGCCCACAGATATAACCAAGGTAAGAGTATTTTAGCACTTTTCTGGGGATGCTGTTCAAGCACTTGGGTTAGAATGTGACAGCATGGTAATGAGTTGGTATCCAAGCAGCGCTACAAGAATATGCCAGAGGAAATGAGTACCTTGTGGCAGAGTAGGACATAAAACTATGTCTACACATCTCAGGAGAATCGCTAATGAAAAAGTACCCAGCGCAAAATAAAATATTGTCCGAGCTCTTTGAAACTTTTTTACATAAACCATTCCAAAAATAATAAAACCAACGAGTAGAACCAAATAAGGCAGGGATGCGTTCAGGATTTCTAGCCTCTCTGCTAACAAGCCAACGACGAGTAAAACAGCAAAATACAAACCTGCCTGTTTTTTTGAATTCGTAATCCTCTTCAACAGAAAAATGGCGACGACGGAGGCAAAGACAACAATAGAGAAAGTATCCAAAATATCTCCGATGGGAGAATTATTGATATGCCACCATGCGCTGCTTAACCCTATAATTCCCAAAAGAATTGGGAGGATATAAAGCTTGGAAAGGTTCCGTTTTTGTAAATAGCGGTATGACATAAAAGCAGTTACCAAAAAAGCTGTGCTCGAAATTACGTTTAACGGCTGAGATAAAAAATATCCCACTAGTGATTCACAATATTCTGTCGGCATATCCATAGTTTCTTTCTTCGGAGACTGTGAAGTTAAATCTGCTCTATCCAATGTTCCGGTAAAAGTTTTGAGAGCTTCACACGCTTCGTACTTGATAAGTGAATAACGGTATCTTTGTTTTTTGGGTTTATCTGAAGCATTAGCTCGCGGCAACGGCCGCAGGGCGATATGACCTTGTGCCCCCCACTTTCCTTAACGGCAACTATTTCTTTAATCTCCGACTCTTTATGTTTAAGCATGTCCGCAATAGCCGAATGTTCCGCGCAAAACCCTAGCCCGCAGCAAGTATCAATACATATGCCGGTGTAAATACTGCCCTTCTTGGTCATAAGAGCCGCTCCCACGCCACCGTAGCTTGCGTAACGATTGACCTTAGTCGAGGAATCAATTTTCCTGGCTTCGTCGTATAGTTTCTTGAAATTCATTGGTTGTTTTTTTTCTTATGATTTATAACAATTTTCTAAAAAATATCTAACAAGACCTTCGGTAAATGTCATCAATAGAACACTCGCAACTACAATAAAAACATTGAACAAGGCCAAGTTTTTTATAACTTCTACAATATGAAAGCAAGTTTTATGTCCTCCATAAGGTAAAAAATATAGGGAAGAAAATATGGTTGTGCCCGTTAGTACTGCTGAGACAAAGAAAGATAGTTTTATTACCTGTTTACTAAAAACATGGATCTCCAAATTATTCTTCTTTTGGAGCATAAAGGAGAAAATATTTTCTGCGTTCGCTGTATGTGGTAGTTGCTTCTTAAACTCCATATTTATGTATACTTTTACTAAGTTTTTGAAAGCATCACTACTTATCCCGAGATTTTGCTCGCTCTTTTTTAATCTTGATATCGCCTCTTTAAGTTTTATTAAATATTCTCTCGAGTTAACTCCTTCCAATTTTTCTAGATTTGAGTCCCTCGGATTATATTCAAAGTTAATTGCAGAAACAAAGGGTCTAGTATCATCGCAATCTCTTCCTATGATTTTATCTAATTCTGCAATACGATAAACTAGAATAGCAATGATCAGAGCAAACATTGCCGCTAGGGTCTGCGGTATTGCACTTAATGTATAAAACCAAAAATCATTATTCATACTCATCTGCGGAGGGTGTGGGACTTGAACCCACAGACGGCTTTTGAGACCGTCGCAGATTAGCAATCTGCTGCCTTACCATTCGGCGCAACCCTCCAAGAATCACTCTACTCTAGCATATTTTTCATATTTTTCCATTATTTTCTGCTATAATCCCTTTATGAAAACTTACGTATTTATTGACGCCTCTAATCTTTTCTACGGCGGAGAAAAATCCCTAGGCTGGAAAATTGACTATAAAAAATTGTTCAATTACTTAAAGGAGAAATACGAGGTAAGCCAAATTTTTTACTTCGGCGGTGTGGAGATACATGACTTTAAATATGATTACCAGAAAGATGACTCGGTGCCCATTAGTCGACTTGAAAATCATCTAGCAGACCTAATCAAAAGTAGGGGCCAGGAACTAAACGAGGCGGAATTGTTTCTGGTCGGGAGGCACCTGCAGCGGGTTCGTTTCTATCAAAAATTATCCAATTTTGGATATCGCTTGTGTCTGAAGCCAGTAAAATTGTATGACCAAGAAGACGGCACGACAAAACGCAAAGCCAATTGCGATGTGGACATGGCATTTCACCTAATGAAAGAAAAGGACAACTTTGATCGAGCAGTTATCCTTTCCGGCGACGGTGATTTCCTACCCGTTCTAAAATATCTTAAAAAATCCGGCAAGGAGGTTTTGATACTTGCGAGGGGGCCGAGAACTGCCAGAGAAATTAAGCAATTTGCCGGAGATAAATTCCTTGATTTTACGAGATTGGAGCATAGGTTGAAATATCAAGAATAAAACAAGAACGGCACCTGCGAAAGATGCCGTTCACGTTTAGTACGGTCATTATATCCCAAGCGGTCGGCAAAAGTCAAGCATCACGATGTCTCCCAAAAATATCAAAAAACTAATAAAATTCCTAAAGGAGATCGCGAAGCTCAAGAACGTGGAGCGAAAGGTTTTGATAACCAACAAGAAACGCTGGGAGAGTACAGCGGAGCATTCTTTCGACCTCGCAATGTGGGTTTGGATCCTTTCCCCCTATCTCCCCAAGAAACTCGACCTCGCTCACACAATGAAGCTCGTCCTCATGCACGACCTGGTGGAGATCTACGCGGGAGATATATTCTTTTTCGACTACAAGAAAAAGGAAAAGAAGAAAATGCTGGAAGACAAGGCCGCAAAGAAACTCTTCGCTTTAGCATCTCCCCCGATAAAAAAAGAATTCACTAAACTTTGGCACGAATTTGAGGCAAAGCGAACCAAGGAGGCAAAAGTTGCTTCCTCGATAGACCACCTGCAACCAATTCTTCAAAATATTCTTACGGACGGATACTCTTGGCGGAAAAATAAGATCACCGAGGAATTCATCCAAGAATACAAAAGAAAATACATGGAACACGATCCATTCCTAATGGAGTTTTACAATGCTCTTATAAAGGATGCCAAGAGAGCTAAGATCATATGAATCTATCCGATCGGCTCGAAGAGAAATTTAGATTGGATCCAAATCAGAAACGGGCCTTGCATCGGCTGAAACTCTTTACCGTGCACGACTTACTTTTTCACTTCCCTGCTCGCTATAGCGATATATCGCTATTAAAGAGAATCGAGGAACTTGTGCCCGGCGAAGTGGCCACGGTCTACGGCCAAGTCTCCAAATTGAAAACCAAGAAGGGCTGGAAAAGTAAGATGCCGATGGCCGAAGGCCAAATCGAAGACCTCTCCGGCAAAATTAAGATCATCTGGTACAACCAGGCATACCTCGCGAAGATGCTCCACGAGGGCGAGAGCGTGAAATTGACCGGCCGAGTGACTGAAAGCAAATCGGGGATATATATCGCCAACCCCGAATTTGAAAGAACTCCCAATATGCCGATTGACTCCCATGGCCAGCTCTTCCCCCGCCCTGACAAGGGAGGGTCCGGGGAGGGTTTATCGTTCCCCATTTACCCCGAAACCCGCGGCATCACAAGCAAGTGGTTCTACCACGCGGTCGAGCGAGTGCTCAAAGACAAAACTCTAGACAAGATCGAAGACTACATCCCCGCAGACATTCTTAAAAAATACAATCTGCCCTCGCTCGGGGCCGCGCTCATCTGGATCCATAAGCCAAAGATCGAAAAGCATGCCGAGAGCGCCAGAAAAAGATTCGCCTTCGAGGAGGTTTTTTGCATCCAGCTCGAGCGCCAGCACGATAAACACGAATACAAGGAGAATAAATCTTTCAAAATTACTTCCCAAGAAAGCGAAGTGAAAGAATTTCTAAAAAGATTTCCCTTTCAAGCTACCACCTCACAGCAAAAAGCAATAACCTCGATTCTTGCGGACCTGGCGCGCGACTACCCCATGTCCCGCTTGCTCGAGGGCGATGTGGGGAGTGGCAAAACCGCTGTTGCCGCGACGGTGGCGAACGAAGTCGTCAAAAAGAGACTCCAAGTGGCCTACATGGCGCCCACGGAAATTCTCGCGAACCAGCATTTCGAATCTTTTATCAAATACTTCCGGCATCTGCCTATCAATGTGGGTTTAATTACCGGATCCGGATGTCGAAAGTTTCCGTCGAAAGTAAATCCTGCCGGCTGGACCACAATCTCCCGCTCCCAGCTTCTCAAATGGGTGATGGAAGGTCAGATACCCATCCTCATTGGCACTCACGCGCTTATACAGAAAACTGTAAAATTCAAGAATTTGGCCTTCATCGTGATAGACGAACAGCATAGATTTGGCACGGCGCAGAGGAGAAAGCTCGCCAGGAAGGACGGCCTGGCGCCTCACCTGCTCTCCATGACCGCGACACCGATCCCCCGCACGCTAGCCCTCACCATCTACGGCGATCTCGACCTCACGCTCCTCTCCGAGATGCCCGCCGGCAGAAAAGAAGTGACGACCGAGATCGTCACCCCCGAGAAACGCGAGGAAACATATGAAAAAATGCGGAGTGAATTAAAGAGCGGCAGGCAAGTATTTGTCATTTGCCCGAGAATTTTCGAAGCAGATCCGGATAAGGAGCTCGCATTAAACGTAAAGAGTGCAGTCGAAGAAGCCAAGCGCCTGAAAAAAGAAATATTTCGGGAATACGAAATTGGGGTACTGCACTCCAAGATGAGCAAAGAAAAGAAGGAGGCAGTCATGAAGGACTTCTCGGAGGGTAAAATTCATATTCTCTGTGCTACGAGCGTGGTGGAAGTGGGCGTCAACATCCCGAACGCGACGGTTATCGTGATCGAAGGCGCGGAGCGCTTCGGCCTCGCCCAGCTGCACCAACTGCGCGGCCGGGTCATCCGCTCCACGCATCAGGCGTATTGCTATGTTTTCGCTGACGCGAAAACCGGAAAGACGATTGAAAGATTGAAAGCTCTCAAAACTGCGAAAAATGGGTTCGA
>Ga0187893_10002465_pt1 | contig 40631 bp, 38 predicted proteins | sample MA1701074metaG_FD_139574 | JGI IMG/M metagenome (GOLD analysis project Ga0187893, IMG submission 139574) | White microbial mat communities from a basaltic lava cave in the Kipuka Kanohina Cave System on the Island of Hawaii, USA - MA170107-4 metaG ...
ACCGCGCATCACCGAGGCGGAAAAAATAGCCGTGGAAATGTAGTACAGACCTTCTAACCTCGTACCCTGAAAAACCAAGTACTTACGCTCGTCCGTACCCCTCAGTAGAGAAAGTCAGGCTAACTCTGTTGAGAACCATATTCCCGGCCCGAACGTCCTTCACCGTCGCAACGACATTGCCGTCCTGCGCGCTCTGGAGTAGCAATTCCGTGAATTCCCTACCAGCGATAGTTTGCGATCCGCCCGGCTGAAAATCGACGTCCTCCTGGACGTTGATGCGGCCGCATTGCTCGCCGCCGGCGCTGGCCGGCAGGATGCGAAATGCATAGCGCCCTGGTAACACACCCTCGCGCGACGCCTTCGCCGTGGCGGCTTTCTCTGCGGCTTTGGTCGCCGCCGCCTTCTCGGCGGCGGCCACTTCGGCAGCCTTGGCTAGCGCGGCCATTTCCTGCGCGAGCTTCTCTTGCGCCGCTTTCTCAGCCACCTTTGCCATATCGCCCTGCTTCTTCGCATCGGCACCCTTGGCCGCGACCTCCGCCTTCTTCGCCTCGGCTTCTCGCTGCTTGACCAGTTCACCCTGCTTGAGGGCCTCTGCCTCAGTTCGCTTCGTCTGCTCCTGCAATTCCTTCAGCTTCGCCTGGTCGCCCTTCGCGCGCGCATCGCTCTCTGCCAGCCTGGCAACTTCCACGCGCTGCAGCAGCTCCTCCTGCCGCTGGCGCGCGAGATCAAGCTGCTGCGTGGCTTTGGTCGCTGCGTCCAGCGCGACCGTCAATTCGGTGACGCGCGCTTCGTCAGATGCGATTTTCCAGTAGTGGGCGCCGATCACACCTACGAGCAGCGCGGCGAGGACGATGAAGATCTGGACCAAGGGCACTTTTCTCCGCGGCACCGCGGCTTCGCGCTTGGAAATTTCCGCGAGGCGCTTGGCCAGCGCATCGGCGCTTTTCGGCCTTTGCATCAGCCTCGGCCCGCGCCTTGGCATGGGCTTCCAGCCTCGCCCTTTCCTCCGACTCGCGTCTGGATCTTGCTTCAGCTTCCTTTCTCACCTTCTCTTCCATCTCGCGCCTGGCCTTCGCCGCCGCGTCGGCCATCGCCTTAGCACTGGCTTCGCGCGTCTGGTATTCGGCTTCCACCCTCGCCAACTCGGCCCGGGCTTCCCTCTTTGTCTTTTCTATCGACTCGAGTCGGGCCCTTTCCTCGGCCGCGGCATGTGCCTTGGTCTCAGCTTCCCACTTGGCGTCGGCGTCGGCCCGCGCATTGGCTTCAGCGGCATGCTTGGCCGCAGCCTCGGCCTCGCGTTTTCTGAAATCATTTTCCCGCCGCAACAGCTCGGCCTCTCGCTTTGCTTTCTCTTCTGCGCGTAGGCGAGCAGCTTCAAATTTTCGACCGGCCTCTTCGGAAAATCCGTTTTTAGGAGTCGGCGGCGTGGTGGGATCCAACAAGGCGATCTCATGCAGGATCTTCTTGCGGGGACCGAGCGGGAGACCAATCCTCTCTAGATCGGTCTCGGTTAGGTACCCCAGAACATCGAGGGTGATCTCTTCCCGATCAAGCACGTGAGCGTACTTCGAGAGCCCGATACTCTGCAGCCATGTCTTCAGATCAGGGAACTGCTGCTTCGCCACGGCACCTCCGCCCGCAGGCAGCCTACACCGTGAATGGCAGCTTGTATGGTTGGGATGGTGTAAGCGATTCAGTCACAGACATGTCTAACGGCCTATTTGCGCTCGATGAACTCGATCTTGTAGCCGTCCGGGTCGGCGACGAACGCAATTACCGTGGTACCGCCCTTGACCGGGCCGGCCTCGCGGGTCACGGTGCCGCCCTTGGTGCGTACCGCGTCACAGGCTTTTGCGACATCGCGAAATTCCAGCGCGATGTGGCCGAAGCCGGCGCCGAGGTCGTATTTGTCGACGCCGTAGTTGTAGGTCAGCTCCAGTACCGAGTTGCTCTCCTCGCCGCCGTAGCCGACGAAGGCGAGCGAGTATTTCTGCTCGGGCCGGTCGGTGGTGCGCAGCAGCTTCATGCCCAGAACCTCGGTGTAGAACTTGACGGAACGCTCAAGATTGCCGACCCGGAGCATGGTGTGCAGGATTCTCATGCGTGCTTACCTCTATATGTTCGGAATGGTTGCGGCGGCCTGTTCGATGCGCTCCCGCGCCTCGCGCCAGTGAGGATACAGCCATTCGACCAGCGCCCAGAAGCGTTCCGAATGATTGAGCTCGACCAGGTGCGCGACTTCGTGGGCGACGACGTAGTCGGCCAGTTCCGGATCGAGGTGCACCAGGCGCCACGACAAGCGGATGCGGCCGCTCGGCATGCATACGCCCCACTGCGTACGCGCACTGGAGAGCCTGAGCGGCGGTGCGGGCAGACTGACGCGCGACGCATAATGCGCCGCGCGCGGCGAGAGAGCTTCAAGGGCGCGCGCTTTCAGCCACTGCAGCAGCAGCGCGCGCACCGCGCCTCTACGGTGCGGCTCCGGCACGCAGATGTGCAGCTGCGCCCCGGCGAGGTTCACGCTGCGCCTGCCTTGCGACACGGCCAGGGCAATGTCGTGCCCATGCAGCGGCAGGGTCTCGCCACTCTCGCCAAATATCGTCTGCGGCTTGCCTGCGGCAGCGTGCTGGTCTAGCTTGTCCACGATCCAGCGCGCCTTTTCGTGCAGAAAACCCTCGATCTCGCGCCAGGGCGCGCGCAGCGGCGCGGCGACGGAGAGACCGTGTTCGCTCACCTTGATGCCGATGGTGCGCCGGCGCCGGCGCTCGAAACGGAATTCGACGGCGCGCCCCTCCAGCAGCGCGTGGCGCGTCGGCCCGGCGCCGGCCGGGGGCGGTTCGTCGAACAGCGCCAGCTGTTCCGATGCCCCTAGCAGTCCAGGGTCTTTTGCTGTGTCTCGATCCACTTCTCCGCCATCGCGTTGATCGTCTCCGGGTCGCGCCCCGCGCTCTCGATCGGCGGCCCGATGCGCACCTTCACCTCGCCCGCGTACTTGAGGAAGGAATTCCGCGGCCAGAGCCGACCCGCATTGTGCGCCACCGGCACAACTGCCGCTCCGGCGTGCACTGCAAGCCAGGCGCCGCCCAGCTGGTACCTGAGCGTCCGGCCGGGGCGCACGCGGGTGCCTTCCGGGAACACGACCACCCAGAAACCCTGTTCCAGGCGCTCCTTGCCGCGGCGCGCCATCTGCCGCAGGGCCGCGAGGCCGCGCCCCCGGTTGATCGCGATCGGGCTCATCAATGCGAGGCCCCAGCCGAAGAACGGTATCCAGAGCAGTTCGCGCTTCAGCACGTGCACCTGCGGGGGAAAGATTTCCTGGAAGGCGAGCGTCTCCCAGGCCGACTGATGCTTGGAGAGGATGACCGCAGGTCGCTGCGGCAGGTGCTCGCGTCCTTCGACGCTCCAGCGGATGCCGCACAGCAGCCGCAGGCAGTGCAGCACGAGCAGCGACCAGCCCGAGATGACGCGGTAGCGCACGAGGCGCGGCAGCGGCGCACTCGCGATCGCGAGGAGGGCGTAGGGCGGGGTGACGATCAGCAGCGCGAGCCAGAACAGGGCCGAGCGCAGGAGAGTCATGGACGGTGCGTCATGGGGCGAGCCGCGCCGCGATAGCGGCGAGGTCGGCGAAGATCGCAGTGCCCTGCGGCAGACCGCCGGTGTCGCGTGCCTTCCTGCCGTTGCCTGTGAGCACGAGGTACGCTTGCGCACCCGCCGCCGCAGCGGCCTCGAGGTCGCGCAGCGAGTCGCCGATCATCGGCACGTCGTCCAATTCAACGCCGAAGCGCGAGGCGATCTCGCGCAGCAGGCCGGGCTTGGGCTTGCGGCATTCGCAGTTCGAATCCGCCGCGTGCGGACAGAAGAAGATCGCGTCGATGCGCCCGCCCGCCTGGACGACCGCGCGGTGCATCTCGCCATGGATCGCGTTCAGCGTCGTCATGTCGAAAAGGCCGCGCGCGATGCCCGATTGGTTGGTCGCGACGACGACGCGCCAGCCGCCTTGCGTCAGCCGCGCGATCGCCTCCAGGCTGCCCGGTATCGGTTTCCACTCGGCCGGCGACTTGATGTACTGGTCGCTGTCATGGTTGATGGTGCCGTCGCGATCGAGAATGACCAGCTTCATGCCGCGAGCTTCGAGAGGTCGGCGACGCGGTTCATCGCTTCGCGCAGGTCGCGCAGCAGGGCCAGCCGCCCCTGCCGGAGCTTCTTGTCCTCGACCATCACCATGACCTTTTCGAAGAAGGTGTCGACTGGCGCCTTCAACACCGAGAAACTCTTCAGGTAGCCCGTGTAGTCGCCCTTCTCGTAAAGGGGTTTCGCCCTGGCGGAAGCAGCTCGGATGGCCTCGTGCAGTGCGCGCTCCGCGGGATGCGTCAGATCATTCAATTCTGCGCTCGCGAATGCTTCGCCCTTGGCTTCGGCCTGCTTGAGAATATTGGCGACGCGCTTGTTCGCGGCAGCGAGGCTTTCGGCCTCCGGCAGCGCCTGGAATGCCTTCACCGCTTCCAGCTGGTTCAGGACCACGGCAAGACTGGTGGGGTTCATGCTCAGCACGGAGTCGATCTGCAGCGCCGAGAAGCCCTGTTCCTTCAGGTAGCCGGCATAGCGGTCGTAGACGAATTGAATGAGTTCGGGCAGCGCCCGGGCTTTGAACGGCTCGAGCGCTGCCTTCGCCAGCTCCGCCAGCGACAGGTGCAGCCGCTTTTCAACGAGAATCCGGACGATGCCGAGCCCGGCGCGGCGCAAGCCGAACGGGTCCTTGTCCCCGGTGGGCTGCTGGCCGATGCTGAACATTCCCGCAATCGCGTCGAACTTGTCGGCAAGCGCTACTGCGCAAGCGATCGGGCCATCGGGCAGCCTGTCGCCGGCGAAGCGCGGGCGGTAATGCGCTTCGATCGCGTGCGCGACGGCGGCGGGCTCTTTGTCGTGCAACGCGTAGTAACGCCCCATGACGCCCTGCAACTCCGGAAACTCGCCGACCATGCCGGAGAGAAGGTCGGCCTTGGCGAGCTCCGCGGCGCGTTCCGCCTGCAGGACGTCGGCGCCCAGGACGCGCGCAATTTCTCCTGCCAGCAGCTTGATGCGCTGGACACGATCTAGCTGGCTGCCGAGCTTGTTGTGATAGACCACCTTGGCAAGAAGCGAAATACGCTCTTCGAGACGCTGCTTGCGGTCCTGGTTGTAGAAGAAGCGCGCATCCTCCAGCCGCGGCCGCACCACGCGCTGATTGCCGCCAACGATGTGGCGCGGATCGGCGACCTGCATGTTCGAGACGATGAGGAACTTTCCGGTCAGCTTGCCTGCAGCGTCGAATAGCGGAAAGTACTTCTGGTTCTGCCGCATCGTCAGGATCAGGCACTCCTGCGGCACTTCCAGGAAAGCCCTGTCGAATTCGCCGGCATAGACGCTCGGGTGCTCTACCAGCGCCGTGACTTCGTCCAGCAGCACCTGGTATTCGCCGAGACTGGCTTTCTGCTTCTTCGCCTCCACCTGCAACTGCTTGTCGATTTCGATCCTACGCTTGCCGAAATCGACCAGCACCAGCCCTTCGTCGAGAAGCCTCTTCTCATATTCGTCCGCATTCGCGAGCGTGATCTCGCTCTTGCCCATGAAGCGGTGGCCGCGCGTTTTGTTCCCGGAATGCAGGCCGAGCACGGTTCCGGGGACGACGCGCTTGCCGTGCAGCATCACGAGTCCATGCACCGGACGCACGAACTGCGCCTCGCCAGACCCCCAGCGCATCACCTTCGGGATTGGCAGCGATTTCAGCGCCGCTGCTACCTTCTCGGGAAGGACCCTCTCCAACTCAACGGGAGGCGTTGTCGTCCTGCAAGCGAAGAATTTCCCTTTCGCGTTGTCGACTTGGAAAAGCTTGTCTGGGGTTAGACCATGTTTGCGAGCGAAACCTTCTACAGCTTTCTCGGGAGCGGTAGCGGGTGGGCCGAGCTGCTCCGTATGGACGGCATTCCCTTTGCCCTTGATATGAGCCAACTGAAGTGCGAGTCGTCTTGGAGTGGCAAAACACCGCGTCGAACTATTCCCCCAAACCAATCCGTCTCTGCTCAATTCCGACGTCAGAAAATCTCCGAACCATTCTGACAGTGTCCGAAGAGAATTCGGTGGAAGCTCTTCTGTCAGCAGTTCGATGAGAAGCGTCGCGTCGCTCATTTCTTCACCATCGGAAAACCGAGCCGTTCGCGCGATTCGTGGTAAGCCTGGGCGACGGCGCGGGCGAGCGCCCGCACGCGGCCGATGTAGGCGGCGCGTTCGGTGACCGAGATCGCGCCGCGAGCATCGAGCAGATTGAAGGCGTGTGAGGACTTCATGACCATTTCGTAGGCCGGCAGCACGCATTGCGCTTCTATGAGGCGCTTGGCCTCGGATTCGAACTCGCCAAAATGGCGGAACAGCATCGCGGTGTTGGAGAGTTCGAAGTTGTAGCGCGATTGCTCGACTTCATTCTGGTGGTAGACATCGCCGTAGGTGACGCCGGGCGCCCAGACGAGGTCAAAGATGCTGTCCTTGCCTTGCAGGTACATCGCGAGGCGTTCCAGCCCATAGGTGATCTCGCCCAGCACCGGCTTGCAGGGCAGCGAGCCGACCTCCTGGAAGTAGGTGAACTGGGTGATTTCCATACCGTCGAGCCAGACCTCCCAGCCCAGGCCCCAGGCGCCCAGGGTCGGCGATTCCCAGTCATCCTCGACAAAGCGGATGTCGTGTTCCTTCGGCTTTAGGCCAAGCGCAAACAGCGATTCGAGATAGACGTCCTGGATGTCCGCGGGCGAGGGTTTCAGCGATACCTGGTATTGGTAGAAGTGCTGCAGGCGGTTCGGATTGTCGCCGTAACGGCCATCCTTGGGACGGCGCGAAGGCTGGACGTAGGCTGCGTTCCAGGGCTCGGGGCCGATCGCGCGCAGGAAAGTGGCGGTGTGGAAGGTGCCTGCGCCCATTTCCATGTCGTACGGCTGCAGGAGCACGCAGCCGCGTTTGTCCCAGTAGTCGTTTAGGCTGAGGATGAGTTGCTGGAAGTTGAGCATGCGCCGCTGAATTTTAACGGCTGCGCCTGCGCAGTGCGACGAACACCAGCGCCAGCACGGCGAGCAGGATCGCCGGCCAGTCGCCGAAGCGCACGTAGGGCGTCGCGCCGCTGTAGCCGCGCACTTCGACTTCGAGCTGCCCCTGCTCGAACTGTTTCATCTGCCGGCGCACCGAAGCGTCGGGCCAGATCGCGGCGGTGATCCCCGTATTGGCGGCCGTGAGATAGACGCGGCCCGTCTCCAGTGCGCGCATGCGCGCGATTTGCAGATGCTGCGCCGGAGCGAGCGAGTCGCCGAACCAGGCGACGTTCGACACGTTCACCAGCAGCGTCGCCTCGGGCAGCTGGCGGATGAGCTCCGCGCCGTACGCATCCTCGTAGCAGACATTCACAGCCACGCGCTGGCCGGCGACCGGCATCGGCTGCTGGTCGGCGGCGCCGAGCGAGAAATCCGCAAGTGGTATGGAGAGCACGCGCACGACCCAGCCGAAACCGGGCGGCACGAATTCGCCGAAAGGCACGAGGTGAACCTTGTCGTATCTGGCCGAAGGCGAAACGCCCAGGCTGATCACGCTGTTCAGATATCCGCCTGCCGCGCTGCGCACGGGAACGCCCAGCAGCAAGTCGCCGCCGTTGCGCACGGCGGCGGCTTTCAGCCGCTCGATGTAGGCGGGGTCGACCAGGTCGAGGAATCGCGGCACCGCAGTCTCGGGCAGCACGATCAGCTTCGCGGAACTGCCTTCGGCGAGCCGCGCATAGGTCTCGAGCGTATGCGCGTAGCGCGCGGGGTCGAACTTCAAATCCTGCGGCACGTTGCCCTGCAAGAGCGCGACGCGCAGCGGTTCGCCGAACGGCGTGGTCCATTCCCTTGCGCGCAGTCCGTAGCCACAAGCGAGCACGAGCGCCAACGTGCCGGCAGCGAGCCAGCGAGCGCGGCCGAGCGCAATACACCACAGGAGTCCTGCCGCCACCGCCAGTGCAAGAGAAACGGCATACACGCCGCCCACCGGTGCGTAGCCGGAGAGCGGATCGTCGATCGCCGCGTAGCCGAGGGCGAGCCAGGGGAAACCGGTCAGGAACCAGCTGAGCGGCCACTCCAGCAGCAGCCACGCTGCCGGTATCAGGAGCACGGCGCGCAGCGCCTCGGGTGTTTCGCTGTCACGCGCGATGCGGGCCTGGAGCCAGCCGGCGAGCGCCGGAAAAAGCGCGAGGAAGGCGCAAAATCCGAGCGTCGCCGTGGCCGCGAGCGGCATCGGCATGGCGCCGAAGCGGTTCAGGCTCACGTATACCCAGGAAACGCCGGCGCCGTAGAGGCCCAGCCCGAAGCAGAAGCCGAGCTGGAAGGCGGCACCAGGCGCAGGCGCGCGCATCCACAGGTGGACCAATACCACCAGCGCACCAAGCGTGGCGGGGAAAAAGTCCAGCGGCGCAAAACCGAGCACCGCTGCCGCGCCGGCAAGAAACGCCCAAATCAGGGACAGACCACGTTTTCCTGGCCCTTGGCTTTGGAAAACGTGGTCTGTCCCTGTTTTTATCACGTCTTCGGTTTCTCCACGATTAACGTGTAGACGCGCCGGCTGTCGGCGCGCAGCACCTGGAGCTTGTGCCCGGCTATGACGAGCGTCTCGCCACGCTTTGGCAGCCGTCCGAGGTGGGCGATGACGAGCCCGGCGACGGTATCGTGCTCCTCGTCGGAGAATTCGGTGCCGAAGGCGGTGTTGAAATCGGCGATCTGGGTCAGGGCCTTGACCCGGAAACGCCCGCCGGGCTCCGGCAGGATGTTGTCGCTCGCCTCGTCGAAGTCGTATTCGTCCTCGATGTCGCCGACGATCTGCTCCAGCACGTCCTCGATCGTGACGAGGCCCGCCACGCCGCCGTACTCGTCCACGACGATCGCCATGTGGTTGCGGCTGGCGCGGAACTCGCGCAGCAGCACGTTTAGGCGCTTGGATTCGGGCACGAAGATCGCCGGCCGCAGCATTTCGCGCGCGTTGAACTGCTCTTCGCCCGCATAGTGCCGCAGCAGATCCTTGGCGAGCAGCACGCCGATCACGTCGTCGCGATTCTGGGCGACCACCGGGAAGCGCGAGTGCGCAGAGCTGATCACCTGCGGCATGAACTGGTCCACCGGCTCGTTGATGTCGATCACGTCCATCTGTGCGCGCGGGATCATGATGTCGCGCACCTGCATCTCCGAGACCGTGAGCGCGCCCTCGACGATCGAGAGCGCGTCGGCATCGAGCAGGTTCCTCTGGTAGGCCGAGCGCAGCAGCAGCACCAGGTTGGCGCGGTCGGTCGGTTCGCGCAGGATCAGCGCGGCAAGGCGATCGAGCAGTCTGGGACGGGCGGAATCGGTCATTGCGGCGGGAGAGCTATTCTAGCGCCTCGCCTCAGGCGTACGGGTCGGCGAAGCCGAGGCGGCGCAGCAGGCGGATTTCGGTTCCCTCCATGCGCGCGGCATCTTTTCGGCGCCGATGATCGTGGCCGCGCAGATGCAGTATCCCGTGAACGATGAGGTGGGCATAGTGCGCGGCGAGCGATTTGCGCTGTGCGCTTGCCTCGCGCTTGATTATCGGGTGGCACAGCACCACGTCGCCGTGGCGGCGGTCGTAGGAAAACGAAAGCACGTTGGTGGCGTAGTTGCGCCTGCGAAAGCTGGCGTTTAGCGAGCGGCCTTCGGCAACGCCCACCACGCGCAGCGTGACCTGCGCTCCCGGAAAAACTGCCGCGCGCGCATACCTGCGCAGCAACGCGGCGGGCGGGGCGCTGCCGACCGCGCGCTGGACCACGACCCTACTTCGGGGGCGGCGCTTCCGCGGCGTCCTGGTCGTAGGCATCGATGATTCGCGCCACCAGCGGATGCCGCACCACGTCGGCGGCGGTGAAATCGGTGAAGGCGATCCCGCGCACGCCGGCGAGGATGCGCCGCGCCTCGATGAGTCCGCTCTTCTGGCCTCGGCCGAGGTCGATCTGCGTCACGTCGCCGTTGACGACCGCCTTGGCGCCGAAGCCGATGCGCGTGAGAAACATCTTCATCTGCTCGGGCGTCGTGTTCTGCGCTTCGTCGAGGATGACGAACGACTGGTTCAGCGTGCGGCCGCGCATGTAGGCAAGCGGCGCGAGTTCAATCGTGCCGCGTTCAAGGAGCTTTACGGTGCGCTCGATACCCGCGAGGTCGTACAGCGCGTCGTAGAGCGGGCGCAGATAGGGATCCACCTTCTGCGCCAGGTCCCCGGGCAGGAAGCCGAGCCGTTCGCCGGCTTCGACCGCCGGCCGGACCAGCACAATGCGTTTGACCTGATCGCGCTCCAGCGCGTCCACCGCACAGGCGACCGCGAGGTAGGTCTTGCCGGTGCCCGCCGGGCCGACGCCGAGCGTAATATCGTGCGCGAGGATGTTCTCGATGTACTGCACCTGGTGCGGCGTACGGCCGTGCAGCTCGGCGCGTCGGGTCTGCAGCGGGGACTTCGCTTCCTCCTTCCGCATTGAATTCTTGTGCGAGATCTCGGCCAGGCCCAGCTGTACGTCGTCGATGCCGAGTTCGTGCGCCGCGCGATCGTAGAAGATCTCGATCGCCCGCGCCGCGCGCTCGGCCTGGTGGCGCTCGCCGCGCACCGAGAAATGCGCACCGCGGCGCGCGATTTCGACGTCGAGCGCAGTTTCGATCTGGCGCAGGTTCGCGTCCAGCGCGCCGCACAGACGGGCGAGGCGCTGGTTGTCGATCGGCTCGAGCGTGACTTCGACCGGCCTACTGCGCATGGACCAGTTCGCCGCGCAGCGAATGATGCCGCGCCTCGGTGACGCGCAGTGCCGTGAAGCGGCCGGCGAGGTCGCCGCCGCCGGCGAAGTTGACCGTGCGGTTATTGCCGGTGCGCGCCGCGAGCTCGGCCGGATCCCGCTTCGAAGGACCCTCCACCAGGACTTCCTGGAGCGTCCCCACCATCGCTTCGCTCACCGCGCGCGACTGCGCTTCGAGTTGTGCCTGCAGTCGCTGCAGCCGCTCGAGTTTCTGCGCTTGCGGCACCGGGTCCGCCAGTTCCGCGGCCGGCGTACCCGGCCGCGGGCTGTAGAGGAAGGAGTAGGAGCCGTCGAATTCGAGGTCGCGGGCGAGTGCCAGGGTCGCCTCGAAATCGGCCTCGGTTTCACCGGGAAAACCGACGATGAAATCGGCGGAGATGCTGATACCCGGCTTCGCCTTGCGCAAGCGCCGGATGATGGAGCGGTATTCAAGCGAAGTGTAGCCGCGCTTCATCGCCGCCAGTACGCGGTCCGAACCCGACTGCACCGGCAGGTGCACGTGCGGCGCAAGCGCGGGCAGACCGGCATGCGCATCGATCAGGCGCTGCGTGAATTCGCGCGGGTGCGACGTGGTGTAACGAATCCGCATCAGTCCCGGTATTTCATTCACGAAATAGAGCAGCTCGGCAAAGTCTGCATGGGCAGGTCCGCCTTTGGCAGTGGCGCCCTCAATCTCGCCGCGCCAGGCGTTCACGTTCTGCCCGAGCAGCGTCACTTCCTTCACGCCTTGCGCCGCGAGGTCCGCGATCTCGGCCACGATGTCGTCGAAGGGCCGCGAGATTTCCGCTCCGCGCGTGTAAGGCACCACGCAGAAACTGCAGTACTTGCTGCAGCCCTCCATGATCGAGACGAACGCCGCGGCGCCCTGAACACGCGCCGGCGGCAAATGGTCGAATTTCTCGATCTCCGGAAAGCTCACATCCACCTGCGGCCTGCCGCTGGCGCGGCGCTGTGCGAGCAGCTCCGGCAGGCGGTGCAGCGTCTGCGGCCCGAACACCACGTCCACGTACGGTGCGCGCTCGACGATGGCGCCGCCCTCCTGGCTGGCGACGCAGCCGCCGACCGCGATCATGAGATCGGGATTGGCCTGCTTTAGGTGCTTGACCCGGCCGAGGTCGGCGAACACTTTCTCCTGCGCCTTTTCACGCACCGAGCAGGTATTGAAGATGATGAGCCCGGCTTCCTGCGCGTTCGCCGCGGGCGTGAGGCCCTCGGCACGGGCGAGCACGCCGGCGATCTTCGCCGAGTCGTACTCGTTCATCTGGCAGCCGAACGTGCGGATGAAGACTTTGCCGGCCATGTCCTGCCTTGCCTACTTTTTCGGGTCCGGCTGCGCTTCTTCCTGCGGCGACAGGATCCAGATGCGCGCCACCTGGCCCTGGGCGTCGGCCAGGTACTTGATGCGTACGCCGGGGGGCACGGCAGTGGGCAGCACGATCAGGTTGCGGCCGTCGCGGATCTGCGCGCCGGCCGCGAGCTGCGTTCTCCTGCCGTCGATTTCGACGGTCATTCCCTGGACGTGGCTCAGCGTGGCGCGCTTCGCTTCCGCCGGAATGGTGCGGAACTGCGCCTGCGCGGCGGTGGTCGCGAGGGCGAAAACGGCGGTTGCAAGCAGGATGCGAAGCATTGAATCAGTGTACCGAAAAGGAAATGGTGGCGAATCAGGGACTCGAACCCCGGACAAACGGATTATGATTCCGCTGCTCTAACCAGCTGAGCTAATTCGCCCCGGTGAAGAGCATGAATTTTCGCCTAAAAACGGCGTCAAGTCAAAGAGTTGAGGAATCGCCGGCGTGGAGAAACCGAACGCATGAATGCTGCTGACTCGTTCGAGGTGGCGATCGCGGGCGGCGCGCTGGTCGGCGCCGCATTGGCGCGAGGCTTGCGTGGCGCGCGGGTGGCGCTCATCTCCCAGGAGCGCCCGGCGCCGCAGCCGGACACGGCCCAATACGACGCGCGCGTCTATGCCGTCAGTCCAGGCAACGCGACGTTCCTCGCGCAACTCGGCGTCTGGAACTCGGTGCCGGAAGCGCGCAGGACGCCGGTGCACGCGATGCGCGTCCATGGCGACGACGGTGAATCGCTGATCGAATTCGATGCCTACCGTTCGGGCTGCAGCGAGCTCGCGTGGATCGTCGAAGACCGCCTGCTGCAGCAAGCGCTCTGGCGCGGGCTGGAGAATCAGGATGGCTTGAAATTGTATTCCGGCGCTCCGGTCGCTTCCCTTGAAATCGGCAGCGCGCGCACTGCAGTTCGCCTCGAGGACGGACGCGAGTTGAGCGCGCAGCTGGTGGTCGGCGCCGACGGTGCCCGCTCGCAGGTGCGCGCGCAGGCGGGAATCACCGTTGCCGGGCGGGTCTATGGACAGCGCGCCGTGGTGGCGAATTTCGCCTGCGGCCGGCCGCATCGCAACGTCGCGTTGCAATGGTTCCAGGGCGCGCGCAAGCAGGGTGCCGTGCTCGCGCTCCTGCCACTGCGCGCAGACCAGGTTTCGATGGTCTGGTCCGTCCCGGACGCCGAGGCCGCGCGCCTGCTCGCGCTCGCGCCCGCGCTGCTCGCGAGCGAAGTCACGCTGGCTTCGCGCGCAGTTCTTGGAGAACTCGCGCTGGTGACGCCGCAGCGTGCCTTCCCCCTCGAGCAATTGACGGCCACGCGGATGGTGGCGCCGCGCGTCGCGCTTGCGGGAGACGCCTCGCATGTGATTCATCCGCTCGCAGGCCAGGGGGCCAATCTCGGCCTGCAGGACGCGCGCGTGCTCGCGCAGGTGCTGCGCTCGCGCGAGCCGGGACGCGATGCAGGCGATCTCAGGCTATTGCGCCGCTACGAGCGCGAGCGCGCAGAGGATATACTCGCCATGCGCACCGCCGTGCACGGCCTTTTCCGTCTTTTCGCGGCCGGTGGAAGCGGCATAGCGCGGTTGCGCAATGCGGGATTGAACTTCGTCGACCGGATTCCGGTCCTAAAGAACCTCCTGATGCGCCACGCGATGGGATGAAGTGGATGAAACGGATTCTCCTTTTTGCTCTTTGCGTCCTTTTTTTCCCGCCGCGGGCGCTCGCCGACGAAGCGCAGATCCGCCAGGCAGTCGAAGCGAGGCTTGGCGGCGTCAAGGTTGAAGGCATTCTGGCGACGCCGCTTCCCGGCATCTTCGAAGTCCGTTTTCTGTCCGATGAGGGTCCGCAGATCGTCTACTCGGATGCGCAGGGGACCTACCTCTTCACGGGCGAACTGCTCGACATCAGGGCGAACCGCAACCTCACCGAAGAGCGGCTGCGCAAACTCACGGCGATCGAGTTCAGCGCGCTGCCGATGGAACTGGCGCTCAAGATCCAGCGCGGCAACGGCAGGCGCGAGCTGGCGATGTTCACGGACCCGTATTGCCCGTATTGCCGCAGGCTCGAACAGGTGCTGAACCAGCTCGACGACATCACCATCTACGTGTTCATGTTTCCGGTGATCAGGCCCGATGCGGCCGATCATTCGCGCGCGGTGTGGTGCTCCAAGGACCGCGTCAAGGCGTGGCTGGAACTTGCCGCAGCGGACCGGCCGAAGATTCCGGCGGCAGCTGCGACCTGCGCCAATCCGGTGGACAAGGTGCTCGAGCTTGGGCGCTCGCTGCGCGTCAGGAGCGCGCCGACACTCTTCTTCGCCAACGGCGAGCGCAATGAAGGCCTCATGCAGCTTGCTCCGCTGCGCGCCAAACTTGACGAGGCCGCACGCCGACCGAGGAAGTGAGCGCCCGGGACCGGGGCAGCCGCCCCGCCGCGCTGCAATGCGGCGGACCGTCACCCGCCTCAACGAGGCGGGCCATCCCCGCGCGGCCACAAGACCCACATCCGGCCCTGCTGGCGCATGCCTCCGGCCAGCGCGCCGGCCTCGTTTCCGCTGCCCCAGTAGAAATCCGCGCGCACTGCGCCGCGGATTGCGCCGCCTGTGTCCTGCGCGGCCACCAGCCGGCGCAGCGGCTGCGAAGACAGCGGCATGGTGGTAGCCAGGAACACGGGCGCGCCAAGCGGCACCGAGCGCGGGTCGATGGCGAGGCTGTAGCCGGCGCTGAGCGGCGTGCCGAGCGTGCCGAGCGGCCCGTCGGCCTGTGCAGTCTCGCGGAAGAAGACATAGCTTGGATTCGAATCGAGTGCCGCGCGCAGCTTGCCCGGGTTGGCCGCGGCCCAGGCCTTGATCCCCTGCATCGAGGTCTGCTCCAGGGCAAGCTCGCCACGCTGCATCAGGTACCGGCCGATCGAGCCATAGGGATGGCCATTGTGATCGCCATAACCCAGGCGCATGCGCGCGCCGCCACCGAGTTCGATCTGGCCCGAGCCCTGAATCTGCATGAAGAACAGTTCCACCGGGTCTTCCACCCACGCCAGCACCGGCGCGCTGAATTTGCCGCTCGCCTCGATCTCGCCGCGCGTCCAGTACGGGACCAGGCGCGCACCGTCGAGACGTCCGCGCAGCCGCAGCCCCTTCACATCCGGCACCACGCTTTCCAGATCCACCGCGACCAGGTCCGCCGGCACGCCATACACGGCATGGCGGAAACGCTCGCTGCGCGTGCGGCTACCCGCAAGCACGGGCTCGTAGTAACCGGTCACCAGGCCTTCGGCACTGCCGTCGGCGCTGGTCAGCGCCCAGGCCTCGAAACTTGTCTCGACGAATTTGCGCGCCGAGTTCTCGTCATTCGAGGTCAGCGCGAGCGCCGCATCGCAGGCGCGCCGCAATGCGCCGCCAGCCGCGATGCGCGAGCAGCCGGAGGCAAAGGCGCGCAAGCCGGGCACGAGTTGCGCATCTGCCCAGCCGGGTATCGCCGCGTAAGCTGTCTGCTGATACTTCGCATCAGCGGGCCGCACCGGCCCCGGTGCCGGCGCGGGGCACGCGGGGCAGGCCTGCGGTTGCGGCAGGTTGCTGCAGCTCGCGAGGACTAGAATCGCGGGCAAGGCAAGAACAAGGGCGCGAACGATGTGGGTCATCTATCTCGAAATGGGCGTGGCGCTTGCGTTGCTGATTCTAATCGTGTGGTGGACCTGGCCGGAAAGGAAGAAACGCCGCGATGACTGAAGCGGGCCGCGCTGAATCGCTGCGCGCAAGGACTCACCACCTGTTTACCCGCGAGGAGGGCGGATCAGGCGGCCTTGCCGTACGCACGGGGCTGGTGGTCCTGATCGTCATCAGCGTCACTACCGCGATCCTGAAGTCGGTGCCGCAGTTCGGGCGCGCGCACAGCCAGCTGCTCGACGTCGTACTGCTGCTTACGACGCTGGGTTTCGCCGCCGAGTATCTGCTGCGGATCTGGATCGCGCCGGAGAATCCCGGCGCGAGCGGCGCCGCGCGCGAGCGGCTGCACTACGTATTCTCGCTGCCGGGACTGGTGGATCTCGTGGCGGCGATGCCGTTCGCGCTCGCGCCGCACCTCGGGCTCAATCTAGACTGGCTCGACATCGTGCCGATCTTCAAGCTGCTGCGCCATACGGCGGCGTTCCAGTTCATGGTCGAGGCGGTCTACAGCGAGCGGCGGGTGCTGTGGAGCGCGGCGGTGCTCATGCTGGTGCTGCTCGTGTTCCAGTCGAGCCTCGTCTACTACTTCGAGCGCGAGGCGCAGCCCGACAAGTACGGCAGCATTCCCGAGGCGATGTGGTGGGGCATCGTGACGCTGACCACGGTGGGCTATGGCGACGTGACGCCGGTCACTCTGTGGGGAAAAATTGCGGGCGGGCTTACCGCGGTGATGGGCCTGTGCATGTTCGCGATCCCGGTCGGTATCATCGCCTCGGCCTTCATCGAGGCGGTGCGGCGGCGCGAGTTCGTCGACACCTGGAACCTCGTCGCCAGGGTGCCCTTGTTTCGTACCCTCGATGCCGCGCGCATCGCCGCGGTGGCGGGGGTGCTGCGCGCGCGGCGCGCCGAGCGTGGCGAGCGCCTGATCCGTAAGGGCGACCAAGCCGATTCGATGTATTTCATCGTCTCGGGCGAAGTCGAAGTCGACCAGGAAACGGCGGCGCCCAGGGGGCAGCTGGGTGCAGGCGATTTTTTCGGCGAAATCGCGCTGATAGCGGATCGCGCGCGCACCGCCACCATCACCGCGCAATCGCCCTGCAAGCTGCTGGTGCTGCACAAGGACGATTTCGAAAGTTTCATGAATGCGCATCCTGACCTGAAGGACGCAGTGCGCGTTGCCGCCAAGCGGCGGCTGGAAGAACTCAAGGCCTAGTCAGCCGGCGTGCAGGGCCGTGAAGCTGCTCAAGGCTGGCGGCGCTGCGCAAGGATTGCTTCGAGCGTCCTGCGCGCTTCGGGCAGAGTCGGGCCTGCGAGCCCGACCGCGGTACGCGCCGCGCTCTCGGCCTCCGGCAGCCTGCCAAGCAGCGCGAGCACGTGGGCGAGGTTGTTCCACGCGATCTCGGACTTCGGGTGCGCTTCGCTCGCGCGGCGGAAGGCGCGCTCCGCAGCGGCGATGTCGTTCAGGTTGTATTCGACGTTGCCCAGCCCGATCAGGCCGACCAGATTCTCCGGCCAGCGCGCGAGGAGCGCGCGGTAGGATGCGCGCGCTTCAGGCCGCCCCCCGGCCTGCTCGAGTGCTGCGACTGCCGCCGCAAACTCGGCTTCGCGGGCGGTCCCCGGCAGGCGGCCCGGTGCGATTGCGAGCATCGACCAGTAGTCGCTGTCGCGCCAGAAGAATTCCAGAAATGCAAAACTCCACTCGTCGCGCGCCTTTCTTCCCGAACGCACGATGACCTCGCGCTTGTCGAGGTCGTAGCCGACGATCACGGCGTAGTGCCAGACCGGCACCAGCTTGATCGACAGATTGAGCAGCACCACTACCGGCGTGCCGGCGGCGAGTTCGCGCAGCAGGTCCTCGAACTGCGGGGCGAGGGTGTACGCGACCAGCCCGCTGCGGCGTGTGGCACCGAGCATTTCCGCCTGCAGGCTGCCCTGCCGGCCCGGCAGGTACACCATCGGCGTGACGGATTCGACGCTCGCCGAGGCGACGCCGGCGGCATTGAACACCATTGCGAGCGTCGCCGGGCCGCAGAGAAAATCGTCCTGCTGGTGGAACGGTACTTGCGCCAGTTCGACGCGCGGCGGCAGGCCGGCAGGCGGGTTCTCCCGCAGCGCTTCGCTCTGCGGCAGCGAGATGCAGCCGCCCAGGCAGAGCGCCGCGGCAAGCGCGGCAAATAAAAAGCCCGCGCGCGCGCGGGCTTTGCCGGACGGGAGTGCTACTTCTTGACCAGCCACCAGATCAGCACACCGAGCAGGATCAGCAGCAGCAGGCCGCTGCCGGCGCCGGCCGGCAGGCTGTCGATCTGGCCTGCTAGCTTGGTCACCTCGGCATCGGTCAGGGCGGCGACGCGGTCGCTGGCTGCCTGGGGCGAAAGCCCGAGCGACTGCAGTTGGCCCGCAACCTCGGTCCGGCTGAGCTGGCTCAGAACTGTCGCCCGCGCGGCCTGCGCCTGCGCTGCGGAGACGGCCTGGTCGGTGCCGATCATTCCGGCGTTGACCTGAAACGGCAAGCCGATCAGACAGACAATCAAGAGACGGCTGACAAGACGAACGATAGACGTACGCATCTGAACCCTTTCCTGTGATTGAGAGAATCCTGCGCCTCGCCTTGCGCACTACCCGCGCCGGGCTGGAGTCAATCTAGTCCCGCCCCAGCGGGCGCGTCAAGGTCATAAGGCGCCGTCGCCGCTACCCGACCGGCGGGACCGGAACGCTGCCCCGCGGTATAGAATGCCCGCTTTCCGGTGGAGCCGCCAATTCGAGAAGCGCGCAGCGGCCGGGAATCGGGGGGGACGAGCATGGATTCGAAGCGCGCTGACCGGCGCATATTGATCTACAGCCATGACACGATGGGGCTCGGCCACCTGCGCCGCTGCCGCACCATCGCCCATTCGCTGGTGGAGAAGTTCAAGCAGGTCTCGGTGCTGATCCTGTCCGGCTCGCCGATCATCGGCTCGTTCGATTTTCGCGCGCGCGTGGATTTCGTGCGCATCCCGGGCGTGATCAAGCTGCGCAGCGGCGAGTACACCTCCCTAAACCTGCACATCGACATCGAGCAGACGCTGAAACTGCGCGGCTCGATCATCCGCCACACCGCGGAGATGTTCGAGCCGGATCTCTTCATCGTCGACAAGGAGCCGATGGGCCTGCGCGGCGAGGTTCTCGAGACGCTCGAGCTGCTCAAGCCGCGCCGCACGCGCCTGGTGCTCGGACTGCGCGATGTGCTGGACGAGCCGCGCCTGCTCGAACCCGAGTGGCAAAGAAAGAACGTGCTGCCCGCCCTGCGCGCGTTGTACGACGAAATATGGGTCTACGGCCTGCCGCAGATCTGCGATCCGCTCGAGGGCGTCTCGCTGCCGATTTCGGTGCGCCAGAAAATGATCTACACGGGGTACCTGCACCGCGAAGTGGCGACGCACGGGGCGCCGCAGCGCCTGCCCGAGATCACCAACCGGCCCTATCTGCTCGTCACCACCGGCGGCGGCGGCGATGGCGAGGCGCTGATCGAATGGGTGCTGCGGGCCTACGAGCACGACCCGTTGCTGCCTTACCCTGCGCTGCTGGTGCTGGGGCCGTTCATGCAGCCCGAGCGCCAGACGGAATTCATGGACCGCGCCGCGCGCCTCAAGCGCGTCGATGTGATCACGTTCCACAGTCATCTCGAAGCGCTGGTGGCGCGCGCCGCAGGCGTGGTGGCGATGGGCGGCTACAACACGTTCTGCGAAGTGCTCTCGATGGACAAGCGCGCGCTGATCGTGCCGCGCACCGAGCCGCGCATGGAGCAGTACATCCGCATCTCGCGCGCGGCGAAGCTCGGCCTCATCGCCATGCTCGCCGACGACGGCCGTTACGATCCCGCCGTGATGGCGGCGGCGCTGCGCCGGCTGCCGAGCCAGAACCGGCCTTCGGAGATCGTGGTGCCCGGGCTGCTCGAAGGCCTGGAGAACGTCAGCCGGCTGGTCGCTCCCTGGGTCGAGTCGGCGGCCGAGCTCGAGGTGCCCGAAGCGCTGCCGCGCAGCGCCTGAACTGATTGGGCCGCGTTGCCTTTGTCCTGAAGGGCTATCCGCGGCTCTCGGAGACTTTCATCGCGCAGGAAATTTCCGCGCTCGAGCGCCGCGGCCTGAAGATCCTGATCGTTTCATTGCGCCACCCCACGGATGCGCGCCGCCACCCGGTGCACGAGGAAATCCGCGCCTCGATCCTGTATCTGCCCGAGTACCTCCTGCTCGAACCTCTGCGCGTCATGCGCGCGTGGTTGCACGTGCGCAGGATGCCGACCTACATCGCTGCCCGCAGCCTCTGGCTGCGGGACCTCGTGCGCGATCCGACGCCGAATCGCATGCGCCGCTTCGGCCAGGCGCTGGTGCTGGCGAATGAACTGCCGCCCGACGTGAAGCATCTGCACGCACATTTCCTGCATACGCCTGCCTCCGTGGCGCGCTATGCGGCCTTGCTCACCGGGCTCGCCTGGACGGGCTCGGCGCACGCCAAGGACATCTGGACCACGCCTGAATGGGAGAAGCGGGAGAAGCTCGCCTCGTGCGAGTGGCTCGTCACCTGCACCGCGACCAACCACGCGCATCTCGCGGCGCTTGCGCCGCAGCGCCGGGTGGAGCTCGTCTATCACGGCCTGGATCTTTCGCGCTTTTCCGCCGTTGAGAGGAGCAAGGCCGAAAAAAACGGCAGCGATGCGGCAAACCCCGTGCTCATCCTCTCGGTCGGCCGCTTGGTGGAAAAGAAGGGCACCGATGTGCTGCTCGAGGCGCTCGCGCAGCTGCCGGCGAACCTGCATTGGCGGCTGCTGCATGCCGGCGGCGGTCCGCTCAAGCACCGGCTCGCCAAGCGTGCTCATGCGCTCGGCATCGCCGCGCGCGTCGATTGGCGCGGCGCTTGCACGCAAACCGAACTTCTGGCCGCCTACCGCGCTGCGGACCTGTTCGCGCTTGCCTCGCGCGTGGCGCGCGACGGCGACCGCGACGGCCTGCCCAACGTGCTCGCAGAGGCGCAAAGCCAGGGGCTCGCCTGCGTCGCGACGCGAATCTCGGGGATTCCCGAGCTGATCGAGGACGGCCGCACCGGATTGCTCGTGGCGCCCGAGGCGCCTGGCGAATTCGCGCGCGCGCTGGCCGCGCTTATCGCCGATCCCGCGCGCCGCAGCGCGCTCGGGGAGGCGGGGCGCGAGCGCGTGCGAGCCGAATTCGGGCTGGAGGCAAATATCGAACGCCTCGCGCAGCGCTTCGGCCTCGGCGCGGCGGACTAGAATTCGTCATGCGCATAGCGTTTTACGCGCCGCTGAAATCGCCGACGCACGGCACGCCCTCGGGCGACCGGCGCGTCGCCGGATTGCTGATGGATGCGCTCGGGCGCGCCGGGCACCGCGTCGAGCTCGCCTCCACTTTCCGCAGCTTTGATGCCGACGGCGATGCGCCGCGCCAGCGCGCGCTGCGCGAGCAGGGCTGCGCGCTCGGGCGCCGGCTCGCCGAACAGTGGCGCGGCGCCAGGCTCGAGGCGCGGCCAGACCTCTGGTTCACGTATCACGCGTATTACAAGGCGCCGGACTGGCTGGGTCCGCAGGCGAGCGCAGCGCTGGGCATCCCTTACGTCATCGCGGAGGCCTCGCATGCCGCGAAGCGTGCCGGCGGACCGTGGGATGTCGGCTACCGCGGCACGATGGAGGCGATCGGCCGCGCCGATCTGCTCCTGTGTCCGACGCGCGACGATGTGGAAGGCCTGCGCGCGCTGGCCGCGTCGCCCGCGCGTATCGTGGCGCTGCCGCCCTTCCTCGATGCGGCGCCGTTTCGCGCCGCCGCGGAGCGGCGGGAAGCATGCCGCGCGCAACTCGCGCGCACGCACGCGCTGGATACCTCCGTTCCCTGGCTCGCAGTTGCGGCGATGATGCGTCCGGGCGACAAGCATGCATCCTATGGCGAGCTCGCGGCTGCGCTTGGACATGTACGCGATTTGCCGTGGCGGCTGCTGGTGGCAGGTGAGGGCAGCGCGCGCGCCGAAGTCGAGGCCGCGCTTGGCGCCGCGGTTCCGGGACGCGTGACGTTTCTGGGCGGCCTCCCCCTGAACAAGGTTGCGGAGTTCTATGCCGCGGCGGAGCTCTGCGTCTGGCCCGCGGTGAACGAGGCCTACGGCATGGCGATGCTCGAAGCTCAGGCTGCGGGTGTGCCGGTGGTTTCCTGCGCCACCCGCGGCGTGCCGGACGTGGTCGAGCATGGCCGCACCGGCCTGCTCGCGCCTGCGGGCGATGCGCGCGCGATGGCAGTCCTCGTGCGCGAGCTTCTTCTCGACGAAGCGAAGCGCAAGCGAATGAGCGCCGCGGCGGTGGCGTTCGCCGCGGGCGAACGGAGCATAGATTCGACGGCCGCCCATCTTGGGAGACTGCTGGCCAGATTCACGGCGACACCAGCTTGAGAAAGAAGCGCGCGTTCTTTTACGTCCAGCACCTTCTCGGGATCGGCCACCTGAGGCGGGCGGTGACCCTGGCGCGCGCGATGGCCGCCGCCGGCCTGGAGGTCACGTTGGCAAGCGGTGGAGCGCCCGTCGCAGCGCTCGCGCCGGAAGGAAAATTGCATGGCGTGCGCGTCGTGCAGCTGCCGCCCGCGAGTGCCGCGGACCTCAGCTTCAAGTCACTGGTGGACGGCGACGGCAAGCCGATCGACGCCCAATGGCAGCGCACGCGCAGCGACGCCCTGCTCGCCGCCTGGGATGCGGCTGATCCGCACGTGCTGATGATCGAGCTTTTTCCGTTCGGCCGCAGGCAGATGCGCTTCGAACTGCTGCCATTGCTCGACGCGGCCACCGGCGCTGTTCGGCGTCCCGCGATCATCTGCTCGGTGCGCGACGTGCTCGGCGCGCAGAAAAGCGCGGCGCGCCAGGAGGAGACCCTTGCACTGGTGGAGCGCTATTTCGACCGCGTACTGGTGCACGGCGATCCGGGCGTCATTGCCTTCGATCGGACTTTCCCCGGCGCGCAGCGCATTGCCGGGCGGATCGAGTACACGGGATATGTCGTCGAGGCTGCGCCGGCTACGCGCAGCGGCGTGGGCACAGGCGAAGTCATCGTTTCCGCAGGCGGTGGCGCGGTGGGCGCGGAGTTGCTTGCAGCTGCCATACGCGCCAAACCGTTGAGCGCACTGCGCGAGCGGCGTTGGCGCGTGCTTGCCGGTGATAATCTTCCCGACGCCGATTTTCAGAACCTGGCGATGCTTTCGGCAGGCGACAGCGGTATCGAACTCGAGCGCTCGAGACCGGATTTCGCCAGCCTGCTCGAGAATTGCGAACTCTCGATCAGCCAGGCGGGCTACAACACGCTCATGGAAACCATCCGCGCCGGCGCGCGCGCCGTCGTGGTGCCCTTCGCGCGCGGACAGGAGACGGAACAAAACCTGCGTGCACGCTGCTTTGCCGAGCGCGGCCTGCTCGAACTGATGGACGAGAGCGCGCTCGCGCCGCAAACGCTCGCGGCAGCGATCGACCGGGCGGCGCGCAGGCCGCCTGCGCCGCCTGGCGGCATCAATCTCGAGGGCGCACAGCGCGGCGCGGCCTCGATCGCGCAGCTTGCGCAGCGCGTGGCGGCGTGAACAGCGCGTGGCAGGATTTCTCCGATGAGCTTGCGCGCTGGCGCGACGCCGCGCGCACGGTCGAGTTCTGGTGGCGCGACGATGATGCAGCGCGGCCGCAGCTCTCGCTCGACCGGCTCTTCGCGCTGGCGCAGGCCAGCGCCACGCCGCTGGCGCTGGCCGCCATTCCGCTGCAGGCCGAGGAGGCGATTTTCGCGCCAGCCGGAGACATGATCTCGGTCCTGCAGCACGGCAGCGATCACGTCAACCGCGCGGGTGCGCAAGAGAAGAAGACCGAGTTCAGCTCGACCGAAATGCCGGCGGCCGCGGTCGCGCGGCTTGTGGCCGCGCGCAGGCAGCTCGAAGCCCTGGCCGGCAAGCGCTTCTTGCCTGTCCTTGCGCCGCCCTGGAACCGCCTGCCGCGGCAGCTTGCGCCGCAACTCGCGGCGGCAGGTTGGCGTGGCCTGAGCCAGTTTGGCGTCCGGGCGAGCGCCGAATCGGCTCCGGGGTTGCGACAGGTCAACACGCACGTCGACCTCATTGCCTGGCGTACGAGCCGCGGCTTCGCCGGCGAAACAGACGTATTGGCCGCGGCGGTACGCCATCTCGCGGCCAAAAGGCGGGCGACGGCCGATGCGGCAGAGGCCACCGGCTGGCTTACCCACCACGCGACACACGACGAAGCAGCCTGGGCATTTCTCGAACGCTTGTTCGAAACGACGCGCAAGCAGCCCGGCGTGACCTGGCGGCGCGCAGAGGAACTATTTCACGCCTCGTGAGCTCCCTCTATCGCTATTCGTGGCGGGCTCTGCTTCCCGACTACGCGGGTGGCGGGATCGGACTCGTACTTCTGCTCGGACCACTGGCCTATACGCGTCCGGCAACGCCGGTGGCGTGGGTGCTGGGTACGGCAGCTGCATTATTCCTCGTATACTTTGTCCGTACCGTCTGCCGGCAATTGACCCAGATTGAGCTGGACGAAACCGGAATCCGCGTCAGAGGACCCGCATTGGGACTGATGAGCGCCGCGCTCCGATGGGAAGAACTGCGTTCGCTGCGGCTCGACTACTACTCGACCCGCAGGGACCCCGAGGGCACAACGGTGCAGGGAGGATGGATGCAGTTGAGGCTGCGCGACACACGGTGCACGATCCGCATCGACTCGGAGCTCGAAGGCTTCCTTGATCTGGTGCGCGCTGCCGCGCTCGAGGCCCGGCGCCGCGGCGCCGATCTGGACTGGACGACGCGCGCCAATTTGGGCGTGCTGGGAGTGGCTGAATGAGCGACGTCCTCCAGATCAGGGACCTCAAGGTGTATCTGGATGTCGATGCCGGCACCGTCAAGGCGGTCGACGGCGTGTCGTTCCGCATTCCCGAAGGGCGCACCGTGGCGCTGGTGGGCGAGTCCGGCTCCGGCAAGACGATGGTCGCCCAGGCGATCATGAGCATCCTGCCGCGCGTAGCGCGCATCGAGGGCGGCGAGATCCTGTTCCTTGATCCAAGGAAGCCCGGCAGCGTGGTGGATATTTCGCGCCTCGACCCCGAGTCGGCGCAGGTGCGCGAAATCCGCGGTGGCCGCATCTCGATCATTTTCCAGGAGCCGATGACGGCGTTGTCGCCCCTGCACACGGTCGGCAACCAGATCGGCGAAGCGCTGATGCTGCACCGCTCGAACCTGGGCGCGGCCGAGCGCCGCGCCGCGGTGCTCGAAATGCTGCGGCTCGTTGGTTTTGCCGATCCGGTCAAGGCGGAGCACACCTATCCGTTCGAACTCTCCGGCGGCCTGCGCCAGCGCGCGATGATCGCCATGGCGCTGGTGTGCCGCCCGGCGCTGCTGGTCGCGGACGAGCCGACCACCGCGCTCGACGTCACGATCCAGGCGCAGATCCTGCAACTGGTGCAGAGCCTGCAGTCCGAACTGAAAATGGCGATGCTGCTGATCACGCACGACCTCGGCATCGTCGCCAACATGGCCGAAGAGGTCGTCGTGATGTACCACGGCAAGGTCGTCGAGTCGGGGACGCTGCGGGATATTTTCCGCGACCCGCGCCATCCGTACCTGAAGGCGCTAATGCGCGCCGTGCCGCGCTTCAACATGGCGCCGGGCGAGCGCCTGACGCCGATTCGCGAGGTGAGCGCGTCTACCAACCACCTCATCTCCGGCCGTGGGCGCCCGCAGGGGAAGAACGTGGGCGGCGACGCGCTGCTTACGGTGCGCAACCTCACCAAGCATTTCGAGACGCGCAAGACCTCGCTCTTCGGCCGCAAGCTAGCGGGCGAAGTGCGCGCAGTGGACGACGTGAGCTTCCATGTCGCGTCGGGCGAATGCCTGGGACTGGTGGGCGAGTCGGGCTGCGGCAAGACCACCACCGCCAAGATGATCCTGCGCTCGGCCACCCCGGACAGCGGTGAAATCATCTACAACGATCGCGGCGCCACGCGCAACGTGCTCGCGCTGCAGGGAGCGGAGCTGTTTGCCTACCGGCGCAAGGTGCAGTTCGTGTTCCAGGATCCCTTCAGCTCGCTCAATCCGCGCATGACGGTGCAGGACATCGTCGCCGAGCCGCTCGTGATCCACGGCGTCGGCGATGCCGAAGAGCGCTTCGCGCGGGTCAAGGAACTCATGACGCTGGTCGGGCTCGACGTGCGCTACCTGCGGCGCTATCCGCACAGCTTTTCGGGCGGACAGCGGCAGAGGATCGGCATTGCCCGGGCGCTGGCGCTCGGGCCCGAACTCCTCATCTGCGACGAACCGGTCTCGGCCCTCGACGTTTCGGTCCAGGCGCAGGTGCTCAATCTCCTGCTGGACCTCAAGACCGCGCTCAACCTGACCTACATCTTCATCTCCCACAACTTGGCGGTGGTGCACTACCTCGCCGACCGGATCGCGGTGATGTGCGCCGGCCGCATCGTCGAGCTTGCGGCCTACAGCGAACTGTTCCGCAATCCGGTGCACCCCTACACCAAGGCGCTGCTCGCCGCGGTGCCGGACCCGGATCTGGACCGAAAACTCGATTTCGCCGCGCTCATGGAGGGCAAGGCCTCCGATCCGAGCGCCTGGCCGGCGCCATTCCGTCTCGGCGGCTCGGCCGAGGCGCGCGATGCGATCATGGTGGATATCGGCGACAAGCACCTCGTGCGTGCGCATGCGGCCGCGGACATTTCGGAGCTCAGATCATGATGCGATGGCTGGTACTGCTGGTCCTCCCCCTGGTGCTTGCGGGTATCGCGCCGCCGGCCGCGGCGCAGGGAAAATTCGTCGAGCCGCCGAACCTCGCCGAGCAGATCAAGGCGGGCAAGCTGCCGCCGGCGGCGAAGCGCCTGCCGGAGACGCCGCTGGTCTTCACGCCGGGTGCCGGCCAGGCACTCGGCCAGCACGGCGGCGACCTGAGCATGTTGATCGGGCGCAGCCGCGACGTTCGCATGCTGGTGGTGTACGGCTACGCGCGCCTGGTGGGCTACGACGCGAATTTCAACATCGTCCCCGACATTCTCGAGAGCATCGACGCCAAGGGCGAGAAGGTGTTCACGATGAAGCTGCGCAAGGGGCATCGCTGGTCCGACGGCCAGCCGTTCACCACCGACGATTTCCGCTACTTCTGGGACGACGTCGCGAACAACAAGGAACTCAGCCCGGCCGGTCCGCCGAGCGACCTTCTCGTGGACGGCGAGCCGCCCAAAGTCGAGATCCTCGACAAGCAGACCGTGCGCTACAGCTGGTCGAAGCCGAATCCCGATTTTCTGCCGCGCATGGCGGGAGCGTCGCCGCTGTTCATCTTCCGGCCGGCGCATTACCTGAAGAAGTTCCACCGCAAGCACAATCCGAACGCGGGCGAGGCGCAGGCTGGCGCGGCCGTGAAGCGCGGCTGGGCAGCCGTGCACAACCGCGAAGACAACATGTACCAGTTCGACAACCCGGCCCTGCCGACGCTGCAGCCGTGGATAAACATCACCAAGCCGCCGGCGGACCGGTTCGTCGGGGTGCGCAATCCCTACTTCCACCGCGTCGATGCGGAAGGGCGCCAGCTGCCCTACATCGACCGCGTGGTGATGGCGGTGGCCGAGAGCAAGCTTATTCCGGCCAAGACCGGCGCCGGCGAATCCGATCTGCAGGCGCGCGACATCCAGTTCAACAACTACACCTTCCTGAAAAAAGGCGAGAAGACCAACAACTATCGCACGCTGTTGTGGAAGACCGCTCGCGGCGCGCATTTCGCGCTGTATCCGAACCTCAACGTGAACGACCCCGTCTGGAAGGCGCTGTTGCGCGACGTGCGCTTTCGCCGCGCCCTGTCGCTCGCGATCGACCGCTCGCAGGTGAACCAGGTGCTGTATTTCGGCCTCGCCACCGAGGGCAACAACACGGTCGTAGCCGAGAGTTCTCTCTACAAGAAGGAATATCAATCGCTCTGGACGAAATACGACAAGAAGGCGGCCGCGAAGCTGCTCGATGATATCGGCCTGGCGCGCGGCGCGGACGGTGTGCGCAAGCTGACCGACGGCCGGCCGCTGGAAATCATCGTCGAGACCGCCGGCGAGAGCACCGAGCAGACCGACGTGCTGGAGATGATCCGCGAGAACTGGCGCGAGATCGGCGTCAAGCTCTTCCCGAAACCCACGCAGCGCGAAGTGCTGCGCAACCGCGTCTTCTCCGGCGAGGCGCTGATCTCGGTCTGGAGCGGGATCGAGAACGGCCTTGCCAATCCGGACATCAGCCCGGAGGAACTGGCGCCGATCAGCCAGCAGCAGCTGCAGTGGCCGAAGTTCGGCCAGCATTTCGAAACCAGCGGCAAGGCGGGCGAGGCGCCGGATATTGCGGAGGCGATTGAACTGATGAAGCTCAACAGCCGCTGGCGTGAGGCGCCGACGCGCGAGGAGCGCGCGAAAATCTGGCACCGCATGCTGCAGATTCATGCCGAGCAGCAGTTCGTCATCGGCGTAGTTGCCGGCGTGTCGCAGCCGATCGTGGTGCGCAACACCCTGAAGAACGTACCCGAGAAGGGCGTCTACAACTGGGATCCGGGCGCGTTCTTCGGCATCTACCGGCCCGATACGTTCTGGTTCAGCAAGTAATTGCCGCATGCTGACGTACACGATCCGGCGTGTGCTGATCATGATCCCGACGCTGCTCGTGATCAGCCTCGTCACCTTCAGCATCATCAAGCTGCCGCCCGGGGATTTTCTTTCCAACCAGATCGCGGAACTGCGCAGCCAGGGCGACAAGGCGGCATTGGAGCGCGCCGAGTTCATGCGCGCCCAGTTCGGCCTCGACAAGCCCTTCATGGAGCAGTACGCGGTGTGGGTCGGGATCTGGCCGGCCGACCGCGGCTACTCGGGCCTGCTGCAGGGCGACTGGGGCTGGTCGTTCGAGCATGACCTGCCGGTGGCGGAGGTGATCGGCGACCGGATGCTGCTGTCGTTCATCCTAAACCTGACAGTGGTGCTATTCACCTGGGCGGTCGCCTTCCCGATCGGCGCCTACGCGGCGACCCACCAATACAGCTGGGGCGACTACGGCCTGACGCTGCTCGGTTATGTGGGTCTCGCCACGCCCAATTTCCTTTTCGCGCTGGTGCTGATGTATTTCGCCAACGTCCAGTTCGGGCTCGCGATCGGCGGCATCATGGATCCCGAATACCTCGACAAGGCCTGGAGCTGGGCCAAATTCGGCTCGGTGCTGAACCATCTCTGGATTCCGGTCATCGTGATCGGCACCTCGGGCACCGCGGCCATGATCCGGCGGCTGCGCGCCAACCTGCTGGATGAATTGCAGAAGCAGTACGTGGTCACGGCGCGCGCCAAGGGCATGCCGCCGTTCCGCCTGCTGGTGAAATATCCGCTGCGCATGTCGCTAAATCCGTTCATCGCCGACATCGGCAACCTGCTGCCTTCCGTCATATCGGGTTCGGCGATCGTCGCCGTCGTGCTCTCGCTGCAGACCTCGGGTCCGATGCTGCTCGAGGCGCTGCGCAGCCAGGACCAGTACCTCGCGGGCTCCTTCCTCATGTTCCTTGCGCTGCTTACCGTGATCGGCATGTTCATTTCCGATCTGCTGCTCGCCATGCTCGACCCGCGCATCCGTCTCACCGGGGGCGTCGCGAAATGAGTGCGACGCCGGAGCCCCGCCTCGCGCACTACGTTGCCACGGAGCCCTTCGAGCCGCTCGCGACCGAGACCCTAACCCCCGAGCAGGAACGCTTCTATCGCGCCTCGCAATGGAAAATCATGTGGTGGAAGTTCCGCCGCCATCGCGTGGCCGTGATCTCGGGCGTGATTCTGCTGGTGTTCTACGCCTCGATCCTGGTGAGCGAAGTGCTGTCGCCCTACAACCTGCACAGCCGCGACACGCGCCACATCTATGCGCCGCCGCAGGAGCTGCACCTGTTCCACGAGGGCAAATTCGTCGGACCGTTCGTTTACGGATTCAGCATGGAGCTGAACACCCAGACGATGCGCCGCGAATTCCGGCCCGATGAAGGCAAGCTCCAGGCGTTGCGTTTTTTCTGCCGCGGCGACAGCTACGAATTCTGGGACCTGTTCGAAGCGGATTTCCATCTGGTCTGTCCGGCGGAAGGCGGAACTTTCTTCCTTTTCGGCACCGACCGGCTCGGCCGCGACGTGCTCTCGCGCATGATCCACGGCACGCGTATTTCGCTCACCGTGGGCCTGCTCGGCATCGCCGTGAGTTTCATCATCGGCATTACGTTGGGCGGTATTTCGGGCTACTACGGCGGCTGGATCGACACCGTGATCCAGCGTTTCATCGAGATGGTGCGTTCCTTCCCGGAATTGCCGCTGTGGATGGCGCTCTCGGCCGCGCTGCCGGTGAACTGGAGCCCGGTGCTGGTCTATTTCGGCATCACCATCATCCTCGGCCTGCTCGACTGGCCCGGCCTCGCGCGAGCGGTTCGCTCGAAGCTCCTTGCGTTGCGCGAGGAGGAGTTCGCGAGCGCCGCGGTGCTGATGGGGGCGACGCCCGGGCGCGTGATCGGGCGCCACCTGTTGCCGAGCTTTGCCAGCCACCTGATCGCTTCACTTACGCTCTCGGTGCCGAGCATGATCCTGGGCGAGACCGCGCTGTCCTTCCTCGGCCTCGGGCTGCGCCCGCCGGTGACCAGTTGGGGCGTGCTGCTAAACGAGGCGCAGAACATCAACGTGGTCGCGCTCTACCCCTGGCTGATGTTGCCGGTGGTGCCCGTATTCACCGTGGTGCTGGCCTTCAACTTCTTCGGCGACGGCTTGCGCGACGCGGCCGACCCGTATAAATAGAAAAACGTGGTCTGTCCCTGATTTAGGGCTGCAGGACGAGGCCTTCGCGCGCCAGCACCGCGCCCGGCATTGCGGTTGCAACCTCGCCGGCGATCGCGTCCAGCCGCTCATCGTCGTGGTCCGGGTCGTGGTGGAACACCACCAGTTTCTTCACGCCGGCGGCCTGGCACAGGCGCACCGCTTCCTGCCAGGTCGAGTGTCCCCAGCCGACGTAGGATTTCGCATACTCCTCGTCGGTGTACATGCAGTCGTAGATCACGATGTCGGCGCCGGCGATCAGCCCTAGCACTCTGCGGTCGGGCGACCCGGGCAGGTGTTCGGTATCGGTGACGTAACAGATCGATTTGCCGCCGTACTCGATGCGATAGCCGGTCGCGCCGTCCGGGTGGTTCAGCACCGCCGTGCGCACGACGATCCCCGCCGCCGGCGCGAGGGTGTCGCCGCCCTTGAAGTCGCGATACTCCATGTTCGCCTTGAAAACCTCGGGCGGCACGGGGAACAGCGGCGCCGCCATGAATTCGCGCAGCACGCGCTGCAGGGTCATGCCGGCGCCAAGATGCCCGGCCCAGAGCCGGAAAGCATTCTGCGGCTGGAAGAAGGGTTTGAAAAAAGGCAGCCCGCAGATGTGGTCGAAATGCGTGTGCGTGAAGAAAATGTCTGCATCGACCGCGCCCTCTGCGACAAGCCGGTTGCCGAGATAACGCATGCCGGTGCCGGCATCGAGCAGGATCAGCCGGCCGCCGCAGCGCACCTCGATCGAGGAGGTGTTGCCGCCATAACGCGCGGTCGCGGGTCCGGGCGCGGCGATGCTGCCGCGCACGCCCCAGAACCGAACCAGAAATTCGCCCCCTGCTGTTTGCCCTGCGCTCACAGTCGATACTTTGGCACGAACCCGCGCCGCTTGCACTATGATCCTTGCCGTGGAACGGTCCCTGTTCGCGTTCATCTTCCGCTACAGCAGGCGCGAGCAGCTGCTGATCGTGCCGCTGGTGGTCGCCTCGATGCTGATCTATTTCTCGATGCTCGACCTGCCCAAGGCGATCATCAACGAGGCGATCCAGGGCAAGCGCTTCCCGGTGCCCGAGGCCACGGTGGCATTCATGAAACTGCATTTCACGCTGCCGGCGTTCCTCGGCGGCGCGCAGCTGCAGCTGTTCGACGGCTTTGCGCTGCACCAGCTGCCCTACCTGTTCGCGCTCACGTTCGCGTTTCTGGCACTGATCGTGGTCAACGGCGGCCTGAAGTTCCAGATCAACACCATGAAGGGCTGGCTGGGCGAGCGCATGCTGCGCCGCCTGCGCTACGCGCTGTTCGACCGCATCCTGCGCTTCCCGCTCTCCCGATTCAGGCGCGTCAAGTCCGCCGAACTCGCCACCATGATCAAGGACGAGGTCGAGCCGCTGGGCGGCTTCGTCGGCGAATCGATGATCACGCCGCTGTTCCTCGCGGGCGAAGCGATCACCGCGATGTTCTTCATCCTTTACCAGCACGTCTACCTCGGCATGATCGCGTTCGGCGTGGTGGCCGCGCAGGCGATCATCATCCCGAAGCTGCGCCGGCGGCTGCTCGTGCTCGCCAAGGCGCGCCAGCTCGGCGCGCGCCAGCTCTCGGGGCGGATCGCCGAGGTCGCCGACGGCGTCGTCGAAGTGCACGCGCACGACACCTCGAACTACGAGCGCGCGGAGATTTCGTCGCGGCTGGGAGCGATTTTCCGCATCCGCTTCGAGTTCTACCAGCGCAAGTTCATGATCAAGTTCCTCAACAATTTCCTCTCCCAGGTGGGCCCGTTCCTGTTCTACCTGATGGGCGGCTACCTGGTCATCGCCGGGCGCCTCGACATCGGCACGCTGGTGGCGGTGATCGCGGCCTACAAGGACCTGCCCAGCCCGATCAAGGAACTCATCGACTGGGACCAGCAGCGCCTCGACGTGCAGATCAAGTACACCCAGGTGGTCGAGCAGTTCACGGTGGACGACATGATGTCGGCCGAATTGCAGGCGCCGATCGCCGCGCCGGAGCTGCCCAGCGCCGGGAAAGTGCGCGTTTCCAACCTGACGCTCGCGGGCGAGGCGGGATCGAAGCTGATCGAAGGCGTCTCCTTCGAGGTCGGCCTCGACCAGCATGTCGCGATTCTCGGTTCGCACGCCGCCGGGGTCGCGGAGCTGACGCAGATGCTCGCGCGGCTGGTGGTGCCGAGCAGCGGCCAGATCAACGTCGGCGGCGTCGATATCACCAAGGCGCCCGAGGCGGTGACCGGCCGCGCCCTGGCCTACGTCGGACCTTCGGCCTATCTCTTTCCGACCAGCGTGCGCGAAAACCTGCTCTACGGGCTAAAGCACTATCCGCTGCGCGAGCGCAGCTACGAGGGCAAGGAGCGCAAGGATTTCGAGTTCCAGATGAGCGAGGCGAAGCGCACCGACAGCACCTTGCTCGATTTCAACTCCGACTGGACCGACTACCAGGCTGCGGGCGCATCCAGCCCGCAGGAAATGGACCAGCGCATCGTCGACGCGCTGAAGACCGTCGAGCTGGAGGAAACCATATTCGAGCTTGGCCTGAGAAGCGCGGTCGATGCGGCGGACCATCCCGGCCTCGCCGAAAGCGTGCTGCGCGCCCGCGAAGCGATCCGGGTGCGGCTCGCCGCCCCCGGCATGCAGGGTCTCGTCGAGCAGTTCGACGCGGGGCGCTACAACCGCAATGCGACGCTGGCGGAAAACCTGCTCTTCGGCACCCCGATCGGCAAGAAGATTTTCGATCTCGAGAACCTGGCGGGCAACGACTACGTGCGCCGCGTGCTGCGCGAGACGGGTCTGACCGAGGACCTGCTCAAAACCGGCCACAAGCTCGCCGAAACGATGGTCGAACTCTTCAGCGGCCTGCCGCCGGGCCATGAATTCTTCGAGCGCTTCAGCTTCATCAAGCAGGATGACCTGCCCGAAGTAAAGGCTGTGCTCGCTCGCGCGGCCGACGCCGGCCTGGAAAAGATCGAGGAAGCCGACCGCAATCTGCTGCTGGCGCTGCCGTTCAAGATGGTTTCCGCCCGCCACCGCCTCGGCCTCATCGACGAGGCCTTCGAAGCGCGCATCCTGCAGGCGCGGCGCCACTTCGCCGAGCAGCTGCCCGCCGATATGCGCGGCGGCATCGAGTTCTTCGATGCCGGCAGCTACAACGGCGCGGCGACCCTGCAGGACAACATCCTGTTCGGCAAGGTCGCAACCGGCCAGGCGCAGGCCGGCAACCGCATCGCCACCATGCTGCACGAGGTGCTCGAGGAACTGAAGCTGCGGCCGCAGGTGGCCGCGATCGGGCTGGGCTACCAGGTCGGCGTCGGCGGCGCGCGCCTGTCCTCGGCCGACCGGCAGAAGGTTGCAATCGCACGCGCGCTGCTCAAGCGTCCCGCGGTGCTGATTCTCGACCAGGCGGCTGCGGTCCTGGACGGCGCGTCGCAGAACCGTATCGTGTCCAGCCTGCTTGAGTCGCGCAAGGGCAGCAGCGTGTTCTGGGCCCTGCAGCGCAACGACCTCGCCGAGCGTTTCGGCCATACGCTGGTGATGGAGCGGGGGCGGCTGGCCGAGCAGGGCCTGTTCGCCGACCTGAAAAGCAGCGGCGGCGCGCTGCACAAGATGTTGAACGCCGGTTGAGAAACGCGACGAGCGCCGTTAAAGGAGCACAGCCATGAGCCTGGAGCAGGAATTCGAGTTGATCCGGCGCGTGCCGATTTTCAGCACCACCGACCCGGCGATGCAGAAGCTGCTCGCTTTCAGCAGCGACCGCCTGACCTATGAAGAAGGCCAGGTCATGTTCAGCGCCGGCGACCCGCCCGACAGCGCCTACATCGTGATGGAGGGCGAAGTCGATATCACCGTACCGACGCCCAAGGGCGCGCTGCTCGTGAACACGCTGACGCGCAACGACGTCATCGGCGAAATCGGCATTTTCGGCGACGTGCCGCGCACCGCTACGGCCGTTGCGCGCACGCGGGTGGAGGCGTTGCGCATCTCGCGCGACGTTTTCGTGAACGTGATCCGGAGCAATCCCGATGCGGCCATCGCGCTGGTGAAGATTCTCGCCGACCGGCTGGCCAAGACCACCGCGCAACTGCGCCGCATGGCGGCCGAGAGCAGCAGGTAGAAAAACAGGGACAGACCACGTTTTCCCTGCCCTTGTTTTCGGAAAACGTGGTCTGTCCCTGTTTCAGTGCAGCACTCGAGGCACGGAGAGCGTGAACTCCGGGATCGGTGCCTCGAAGCGCGTGCCGTCCTCGGCGACCATCTGGTAGCTGCCGCGCATGGTGCCCACGGGGGTTGCGATCGCGGTGCCGCTCGAGTACTCGTGGCCTTCGCCCGGACGCAGCACCGGCTGTGCGCCGACCACGCCCAGTCCGCGCACTTCCTGCACCAGGCCCTGCGAGTCGGTGATGATCCAGTGCCGGCTGATCAGTTGCGCGGTCGAATTGCCGGTGTTGCGGATATTGATGGTGTAGGCGAACACGTAGCGCCCGGCTTTCTCGTCGGATTGCTCGGGCAGGTACTGCACCGTGGGCGTGACCGATATTTCGTAGCGCTTTTCCTTGGCCATGCGCGCATTGTAGGGCGCGCGTCGGCCTGCGGCACGCGATAGAATCACCGCCGCCATGCCGGCTGCCGCGTTTCGCATCGCCCCTTCGATTCTTTCCGCGGACTTCGCGCGCCTCGGCGAAGAAGTCGCCGCGGTCGAGTCGGCGGGCGCCGACCTGCTGCATTTCGACGTCATGGACAATCACTTCGTGCCCAATCTTTCCATCGGGCCGCTGGTATGCGCCTCGCTGCGGCCGCGCACGAAAATGCCGATCGACGTCCACCTGATGGTCAAGCCGGTGGACCGGATCATTCCGGAATTCGCCAAGGCGGGCGCCGGCATCATCAGCTTCCACCCCGAAGCCTCCGACCATGTCGATCGCACGATCGCGCTCATCAGGGAAGCGGGCTGCAAGCCGGGCCTGGTTCTCAATCCGGCGACGCCCCTCTCGTGCCTGGACCACACGCTGGAGAAGCTCGACCTCGTCCTGCTGATGTCGGTGAACCCCGGGTTCGGCGGCCAGCAGTTCATTGCCTCGGTGCTGCCGAAAATCACCGAAGTGCGCAAGCGCATCCAGGATTCGGGGCGCGATGTCTGGCTGGAAGTCGACGGCGGCGTGAAGAGCGATAACATCGCGGCGGTCGCCAAGGCGGGCGCCGACACGTTTGTCGCCGGCTCGGCAATTTTCGGCTCTAAGGATTACGCGGCCACGATCCGCGACATGCGCGAGCGCCTTGCCGCGGTTTAGCGTGGTATAGTTTTCGCGCCGTGAAACAAGTCTCCGCCGCTTCCGCAGTCCTCTCCTGGCGCCGCTGGCGCTGCTGGCGCAGCTAAATCCGTTGTGCCGCGGGACGCTTCGTCCCGCACCTCGCAGTACCCCGGTAATTGGTTGGATTGTTGGAGTTTTTCATGACTGAACTCGATTTTCAGGGCCTTGCCGAGCAGGGCCACACCCGCGTACCGGTGGTAGCCGAGGCGCGCGCCGACCTCTACACGCCTCTCGCGGTCTACCTGAAGCTGGCGAACGTCCCCTTCAGCTATCTGCTCGAATCGGTGGTCGGCGGCGAGCGCTTCGGCCGCTACTCCTTCATCGGCCTTGCCTGCTCGGAGCGGATCGAGGCCAGGGGCGGTGTCGTGCGACGGCTTCTGCGCGAGGCGCGCGGAAAGGACGTGTGCATCGAATCAACCGGGACCAGCGATGCACCGGCCGACCCCTTCGAATACCTGCGCAGCTATCTCGCGCGGCAAACGGTGGCGCCGGTGCCGGCGGCGCTGCGCTTCGGCGGCGGACTGGTGGGCTATTTCGGCTACGAGTCGGTCAGGCACGTCGAACCCAAGGCGCTCAAGGGCGGCAAACCCGACGCGCTGCAAACCCCGGACATGCTGCTGCTGTTGTCCGACGAACTCGCCGTGATGGACAACGTCCTCGGCAAGCTCTACCTCGTGGTGTACGCCGATCCGCGCGAGCCTGGCGCGTACCGCGCCGCCCGCGAACGGCTCGAGCGCCTGCATTCGCGCCTGGCCTCGCCCTTGCCCGAACCGGCAATGCTATCCAGCGGGGAGGCGCCGCCGCCCGCACCCGTGGCGCTCGAATGCACGTTTGCAGAGCAGGATTTTCTCGCCGCGGTGCAGCGCTCGAAGGCATACATCTACGCCGGCGACTGCATGCAGGTGCAGATTTCCCAGCGCACGTCGCGCGCCTTCGACAAGCCGCCGCTCGAACTCTACCGCGCGCTGCGCGGCGTCAATCCATCGCCCTACATGTACTACTTCGATTTTGGCGACCACCATGTCGTCGGCGCGTCGCCCGAAATTATGGTGCGGCTCTCGGGCGATGCGGTCACGCTGCGCCCGATCGCGGGTACGCGCCCGCGCGGCAGGACGCCGGAAGAGGATGCGAAGACCGCGGAGGAATTGCTCGCCGACCTGAAGGAGCGGGCCGAACACGTCATGCTGATCGACCTGGGCAGGAACGACGTCGGGCGCGTGGCGCAGACGGGGACGGTGCGCGTCACCGAGAAGATGGCGATCGAACGCTATTCGCACGTCATGCACATCGTCTCCAACGTCGAAGGACGGGTGGCGCCGGGGCTGGACGCGATCGACGTGTTCAAGGCAAGTTTTCCCGCGGGCACCGTGACCGGCGCGCCCAAGGTGCGCGCGATGCAGATCATTGATGAACTGGAACCGGTCAAGCGGGGCGTCTACAGCGGCGCGGTGGGTTACCTCGGCTTCAACGGCGACATGGACGTCGCGATCGCGATCCGCACCGCCGTACTCAAGGACGGCAAGCTGCACGTGCAGGCCGCGGCCGGGATCGTGGCGGACTCGGATCCGCAGGCGGAGTGGCGCGAAACCCAGCACAAGACGCGCGCGATACTTCGGGCTGCGGAGGTCGCATGCTCCTCATGATCGACAACTACGATTCCTTCACTTTCAACCTGGTGCAGTACCTGGGCGAGCTGGGTGAAGAGGTCAAAGTCGTGCGCAACGATGGAATTTCGGTCGCCGAGGTGGAGCGCCTGAATCCGGCGCAGATCGTCATCTCGCCCGGTCCCTGTACGCCGAGCGAGGCGGGCGTCTCGCTCGACGTCATCGCCCGCTTTGCCGGCGAAATCCCGATCCTCGGGGTCTGCCTCGGTCATCAGGCAATCGGCCAGGCGTTCGGAGGTAAAGTGGTGCGCGCGCAACGCGTCATGCACGGCAAGCTCTCCAGCGTCCGGCACGACGGCAAGGGCGTGTTTGCCGGGATCCCTGATGGTTTTGCCGCGACACGCTACCACTCGCTGGCGGTCGAGCGCGCGTCGCTGCCGGCCTGCCTGGAAGTCACGGCAGAGTCGGAAGAAGGGGAGATCATGGGCTTGCGCCACCGGACGCTGCGCGTGGAAGGCGTGCAGTTCCACCCCGAGGCCATGCTCACTGAGCATGGGCATGCCATGCTGAAGAACTTTCTGGAAGGGAAACAGCCATGAAAATCGGCATTGCCGAAGCGATCCAGCGCACCGTCGAGCACCGCGAGATTTTCCACGACGAGATGCTGCACGTAATGCGCCAGATCATGCGCGGGGAACTCACGCCGGCGCAGATCGCCGGCTTCATCATCGGCCTGCGCGTGAAGAAGGAAACAGTGGGCGAAATCGCCGCCGCCGCGCAGGTGATGCGCGAATTCGCCACCATGGTGCCGCTCAATGACCATCACCATGTCGTCGACGTGGTGGGCACCGGCGGCGACGGCGCCCATACGTTCAACATCTCCACCGCCGCCACCTTCGTCGCCGCCGCCGCCGGCGCAAAGGTCGCCAAGCACGGCAACCGCTCGGTGTCCTCGCGCAGCGGCAGCGCCGACGTGCTGGAGGCGCTCGGGGCGAAGCTGGACCTTTCCCCCGCCGAGATCGCGCGCTCGATCGAGACCGTCGGCGTGGGCTTCATGTACGCGCCCAGCCACCACCCGGCGATGAAGCATGCCGGGCCGGTGCGCAAGGACCTGGGCGTGCGCACCATTTTCAACATCCTCGGTCCGCTCACCAATCCCGCCGGCGCGCAGAACCAGCTCATGGGCGTGTTTCACGTCGACCTGGTCGGCATCCAGACGCGCGTGCTGCAGCGCCTGGGCGCGCGCCACGTGATGGTGGTGCATGGCCGCGACGGCCTGGACGAAATCTCCATCTCCGGCGAGACCCTGGTGGGCGAGCTGGTGAACGGCGAGATCCGGGAATACGAGCTGCACCCCTCCCAGTTCGGCCTCGAGGTCTACGACCGGCGCGCGATCCAGGTCGATTCTGTCGAGGAATCCAAGCAGGTGATCCTGGCGGTGCTCGAAAACCAGCCCGGCCCGGCGCTCAACATCGTGATCCTGAACGCCGCCGCTGCGCTCTACGTCGCGGGCGTCGCCCGCACGCTGGAAAGCGGCATCGACAAGGCGCGCAAGGCGATCGCCAAGGGGGAAGCGCGGCAGAAGCTCGAGGACTTCGTCGCCTACACGAAGAAGCACGCCAGGGCCGGATGAGCGCGTGAGCCGATGAGGCCGACCGGGACCGACATCCTCGACCGCATCCTCGCGCGCAAGCGCGAGGAGCTCGAAGCCGCCCGGGCGGCGGTGCCGCTGGCCGAAATGCAGCGGCGCGCCGCTGCTGCTCCGCCGCCGCGCGACTTCATCGGTGCGCTGCGCGCGAAGGTGGCGTCCGGCCGCCCGGCGGTGATCGCGGAAATGAAGCGCGCCAGCCCCTCCAAGGGCCTGCTGCGCGCCGACTTCGACCCGGCGGCGCTTGCGCGCGGATACGAGGCGGGCGGTGCGGCCTGCCTGTCCGTGCTGACCGACCGGGACTTCTTCCAGGGCGCGCCCGAGCACCTGGTGCAGGCGCGAGCTGCCTGCGCCCTGCCGGTCCTGCGCAAGGATTTCGTCACCGAGCCCTATCAAGTCCACGAGGCGCGCGCGCTGGGGGCGGACTGCATCCTGCTGATCGCAGCGGCACTGGCGCGCCAGGACATGCAAGGGCTCGAAGCCAGTGCTCGCTCACTTGGCATGGCGGTGCTGGTCGAAGTGCATGACGCCACGGAACTCGAGGCGGCCCTGTCCCTGGCAACGCCGCTGATCGGCGTCAACAACCGCAACTTGCGGACCTTCGAGACCCGCCTGGAAACGACGCTGGACCTGTTGCCCCGGATTCCCGAGGGCCGCATCGTGGTCACCGAGAGCGGCATTGTCGGCAAGGCAGACGTCCGCAGGCTCTTGCGGCGCGGCGTCCGCGCTTTCCTGATTGGCGAGGCCCTGATGCGGTCCGCGAGTCCCGGCGAATCTCTCCGGGATTTTATAAGTCTTTGATTATAAATAAAATGCAATCCTGTTGCGGAGATGCAACATTCGGCCGCAAGCGTGCGGATAATTTGGCGTTTTTCTTGCGGCGAGCAGGGCCGTTGCCCCAGAATCCTCTCAACTTCTCAATGGAGAGGTTGAGTCGGATGGCAATTTGGGTACCCAGGGCGCCGTCCGGAACATCAACATGATCGGGAGATACCTGAATGAATAAGAAACTTATCGCAGTCGCAGTGGCAGGCGTCCTCGCTGCTCCTGCCGCGCTCGCGCAATCGAGCGTGACGATCTCGGGCGCGATTCAGATGAGCGTCGACAACGTCAAGTACAGCAGCACGCCGAAAACTACGACGAGCGAGGGCAGGCTGAACGACGAATCCTCGAGCATCATCTTCACCGTTCGCGAGGATCTGGGCGGCGGAATGTCGGCGGTCGCGCTGGTCGATGTCAAGCCGAACCTCGACTCCGCGTCGACTGCCGCCTCGGGGCAGTCCTATATCGGCCTTTCGACCAAAACGGCGGGAATCTTCACCGCCGGCCGGCACAACTTCCACTTCTTCAAGACGCCTTGGGACGGTTACGGTCTGGGCGGCGCGCTGAAG
>Ga0187893_10002466_pt1 | contig 40625 bp, 32 predicted proteins | sample MA1701074metaG_FD_139574 | JGI IMG/M metagenome (GOLD analysis project Ga0187893, IMG submission 139574) | White microbial mat communities from a basaltic lava cave in the Kipuka Kanohina Cave System on the Island of Hawaii, USA - MA170107-4 metaG ...
CCCATTAGCAACGCTATAATTATTAACGGAAAGAACTTTACTATTATAAGAGGGTTTGATGATGTAGCCTGAAGAGGTGTACTGCACATTGAATTTCTCATTATCCTGGCAGAGATTGTCCCATTGTTCATCAACAGCGCCATTACTTGTAGACCATGCCGGAATAGACATAACCTTATTACTATGTTTCGCTTTGATGGTATAGGTGCCATTGGCCAACGTAGAGTCTACTGATACCGGTGTAAACTGCCATTTGAAATTATCATAATTCAGCCATTCCCACTGCACCACGTCATCCCCATTATTCATCCCATTGCCTGTTACAGCCAGGCATTTGCCACTATGCCGCGCCACTATCTTATAATAACCACCGCCAACATCAATAACACTGAAGCGTTGGTTGGCCTGTTCAAGATCAGTCCATTGATTAATTACAGCTCCATTAGTCATGCTATAGCCACTAACATCAAAAGCTTTTGCATTGTAAGAAGGCAACAATTTATAACCGGTAGATGTCCATTGCACATTGAATACCTGGTTTGCCTGGCCCAGCGGTGCCCATTGTTCAATAACAGCACCATCACTTTCAGACCAACCGGCAACGGACATATCCTTGTTACTATGTTTGGCGGTAATTCTATAATTACCATTTGCAAGGGGGGTTGGGTTTCCGGCTATTGTGACAGGAATCACAAAAGTAGTAACAGACCTTGCCGGTGCTGAATAGCTAAAAATATTATTGGAGATGCTGATACTTGAAAGCTGTGCACAATCTTCCGTAGATGAAGTACGGTAAGCGGATGCGGATGAACCAGTAGAAGCAAATAAGTTCAGATCTAATTTATAGGATTTACTGCCGGTGGTATCTGCATTCACCAATACAACTACCAGTTCATTATTGGCCGGGTTAAGCGCTGCAATTGTACTCTCATTACTATAAACAACGGTATATCCCGGTTTCAGATATTTTGAAAACTGTTTTCTGAAATAATAGGATTTTACTTTGTTGTAGGTTTTATTGGTGGTGTCATATTGCCAATATCCCCACTGGTCGCCATAAAAATCCATAGCCTGCCAGTCGGCCCATACCACCGCTCTCATGTCTTTCAGATCGGCAACAATGCGGTTGGCCATTGCTAAATACTGATCGAAACCCGTTTGACTAAGCCACAATGGCCCGGTTTCGGTTTGCCATACTTCTTTTCCCTTGGCAGTTGCAGCGTTATACAATTCTGCATGTTTCGTACCGAAATAAGTATGCGTGGAAATCTCGTTTACTTTGTTTAATACTGAATCGGGATACCCGTTCAATCCATTCAGCGCTTCATCAATACTATTGGCATCCATAGCAATGATCTTGCAATAGGAAAGCATATTTTTTGCATTGAGCTTGTTATATACCGCATTGATCAGTTTTATTTGATTGGCCACTGAAAAAGCACAGCCTTCCTGCATGTTATACGCCTTCCACCCCGTATTAAACGGCTCATTGAGTGGCGCTAAACCGCTGAAGATAACTCCCTCCACCTCTTTATAATGCTTTACGACTTCGGTGAGATAATCGGCAAACTTGGTATAATCCGAATCATTCAGGTTATCCGAGCCGTCTATATTCCCCGCGCTGCAACCGCTTTTCGTCATCCAGTATGGGGGTGAATAGGAAATCGCCTCATACATTGCGCTGCTTTTCAGGGAATACAATTTCTTTAGTATTTTCCGCTGATTTGCATCGGCCGACCAGTCGTAGCTGCCGGTACGGGTGGTTTTGTAACCAGGCATATCGGCATCAAAGCGCAGGTGCTCACTATGCCCGGCATTATCATAATGCCCGGAACTATCGCCACCAGCAATATTAAATTTGAAATAGTTCATGTTCAATTCGTTGCTGCTGGTAAGCGATGTACATACATCATTGATAGCAGAATCGCTCCAGCCTCCAAAGATATTGGCCCACCAAGCCAGTGAAACGCCAAAGCCTTTCATGGTTTGACGTCTTGCATTGGGATCAACAACCACAGAAGTTTGGGAAAAACTGAGTACAGAAAATGAAAGAAATAGTAAAGAGGTAAAGACCTTTTTCATAATGGAGAATTTATCGTTAGATTAGTGAATAACCTGCCTGAATAAACACGGTTTAATTCAACAAAAAGAGTGCTGGCATTTGTTCACGTTCGTTGACAGTCTATATGGCTTATATGTTAGATTACGTAAGAACGTTTGCCGAACAAATACTTTGGTACAGTTGTAAAACTAAGAAGTGATTAACTCGGAGAAAATGGAGAAACTTATGTAATTCATGGATTTTTTTATGTTATAGAACCAAATAATCACAAATGATTGTCATCTGCAAAAAATCAAAAATGGCTCTTATTTAAGAGCCATAGTGAATTTGATTGCACCAAAGAAAAATTCTATTAAGAAATCAAACCAGTACTTTTAGAACAAAACCATTCAACGTTTTTACATCATTTAATAAAACGTGTTACTCCCTTGGGATCTATTTTTTTAATATTTCCAGATTCGTCAAAATTTAAACTGTCAATACAAAGCTGCCTGAGTACTGTATTTTTTTCCAATGGAAATTTTAACCGATGATAAAGAATATAATTCTGACCATTTTCATTAAACACCGTATGATGTCCGGGACCATAGGTAGTGCTGTCGGAAGTTGTAGATAAAATCGGGCTGTTTGCTCCTTCTTTCCATGGACCAAAAGGTGTTGGTCCGGTTGAATATCTCACTTTATAAGTATGATCGATACAAAAACCTTCTGAATACATTAAATAATAAAGCCCATTTCTTTTCAACATAAAAGGTGCCTCCATATAATTAGGAGGAGTTACCTCTTTTATTTCTCCATCAAAAGAGATCATATCTTTTTGCAATTTGACGGCAAAACAGTGCCCCGGTTTCCAATCTAATCCCGAACCCCAAAAAAGATATGCCTGACCATCATCATCCAAAAATGGCTCTGCATCGATCATATGATAACCAGGAAATTTTCCATTTCTTATCAGAGGAGAACCATCTGCTTTTGCATTTTTCCAGGGGCCAAGCGGATGTTTGCTTGTACCCACCCATACTTCTCCGCCAACAGTTACGTACATATAATACGCCCCATTAGCTTTTACTACTGATGGTGCCCATACCATTTCGTTCAGAGAGGTCGCACTTGTGCAGGCTTCTTTTGTAGGCCAGTTAATTTTTTCTGGTTTCCAGGAAATAAAATCTTTTGTGGCAAGTACTGCAAGTTCATTACTACCCCAGGGATCTATAGTGGCATAAACGTAGAACGTATCATTTAATTTAACAATTGTAGGATCAGCCAAATATTTATCATAAATGGGGTTATGAATAAATGCAAGTTTCTTTTGTTGACATGATAACACAACAAAAAGAAACACGAATAAATATAAATTCACTTTTTGCATAGTAAAGAAAGTTTTGAAAATCATATCTGAACAATTATTTTATCACTTAAAGTATTTCGCCAATTGATCTTTATTCAACATTACTTCAGGAATAAAATCTTTGCTGTTCATATACTTTAGCAGGCTGTATCTTAATTGTTTTGCCTGTGGTCGTTTGTTCAGCTCAGATGAAATATCAATACTGCAAAAGATCAAACGACCTGTTCCCAGCTTTGCTTCAAATAAATTGGTAAGACTTTGGTTACGGACAAAATTGTCAATCACTCTTACGATGATGGCTTTATCAGGCAAGGTGCCGGCATTAAGTGTTTTGCTTTTGATGGTTAAATCCCACCATTGCCAGTTGCTATAAAAATCTGTTGGAAATTTTTTTAGTGCCTTATGATTTTCTTTGATCAGCAGTCCCATTGTACCTGGCTGGTCAGGAAAATGAACAGGGCTCCAGAAAACCGGCACAAACTTTCCGGTGATACCTTTTAATGTATCCGGTGAAGGGCACAGCAACACTTTGCTTCCTTCTTCTAAAGCATTCAAAGCTTCGTTTAAAGAACCTGTAACCAGCACATTACCATCTTCCTCTTTAAGTGTAGAAGGATAAACCCAAATACTCCATTGATTTTGATATGAGGTTCCTTTGACGGATACTTCAATGGTTAACTTCTTTGCTGATGATATCTGTTTCAAATCAAATTTTAATTCTCCAACCGGCAAACAATTACCAATAACATAATCTTTTTTTCCAAAGGAGCCTGTACCCAACACTGTTTTACTTTCATCATGAATTTTCCAAACCACTTCTCCATGAAGCGGTTTATAAAAATTAGCCAGTTCAACTTCTGCAATAAATATCTCATCATTTGTATAAACAGCTTTTGGATAACGAATAAGCGGCGTGAGTTCGCTGTTGTATTGGCGAAATTCTTTCGCTGTCATAAATCCCTTGGTTTGCCAAAACGCATTGAGTAATCCTACCAGGGCTGTTCCCTGCCCGGGAAAATCCTGTAACTGCAAAAGATGAAATCCATCGAAGCCTTTTGTCTTTAGCGCTCTTTCAATTTCTTCTTTGTATAAAAGGGAAGCAAACCTGCCGGATGCCTGAACAAAGGATGGCGACAAAGGCAAAAGTTCTTTTTTTCGTAAATCATTTCTGACGGCAATAAAGTTCAATGGCAAAAGATTGCCGGTGTATTTTTTAATTTCCGTTAAGTCAGGATAAACACAATATTGCCCTATCTCATGTGAAATTAAAGGAACATTAATGCCTTCAATGGAAGCGCTAAAATCTTTGGCAAAGGAAGGCGGCTCATCGTTAAACACTCCCTGTCCTCTTACCCAGCCCTTCTTTGTCCATTGCGTTACATAATAATCATCCTGCGGTTGCGGTGCTCCTGTAAACTCTTTTTGAAAAGAGAAAGTGGTGGTGCTGTATAAATGACGATCGTCCTGGTGCTTTAATTCAGCTACCAATTGATTTAACTTATCAAAATCTCCCTCCAGCTCATTACCCATACTCAAAAACAAAAATGAAGGATGATTTCCATATTCAGCAAGGAGGCGAAATCCTTCTCTGCGCAGAAAACCAAATGTAGTTGTATCATTACCTACCTTCCAATTCCAGTGAGGCAACTCCACCTGGAAATAAAAGCCCAATTCATCAGCCGCTGCAAATGCTGCCTCAGGAGGACACCAGCTATGGAACCGCAACAGATTCAACCCATATTCCCTGGCAGTCTTAATAAGAGGCCGCCATTCCCTTACCTGCGTGGGGGCATATCCTTTCAGCGGGAAAATAACACATTCAAGATTGCCCCTGATAAAAATTCTGTTGTCATTTAAATACAAATCGCCATCTTTTGTTTTCAAATCCCTGATACCAAATTTTGTAATAACCGTATCTGTTCCGTAATCCGATTGCAGCGTCGTTACCAAATGATAAAGCTTGGGCGAAAACTCACTCCATAAGGTCACTTTATCTCCGAATGAAATGTTACCGGTAATTTCTTTTTGCAGGATGTCGCTTTGAGAAAAAGCAGAAGACCATTTTTTGCCGGTTTGCGGATCAATGACAAAGGATTGGAGTTTGATAAATTTACTTTTTACATCTTTCAACCGGTAATGAATTTCCAGTTTTTTGTTTTGCAAATCCGGGAATACATTTACCTCATTGATTGACATTTTTGGTTCTGCCACCAGTGAAATATTTCCCAATATGCCGTTCCATTTTATTTGTGTATGATTGGTGTATGCATGCGCCATCGGACTGCTTTCCACGGATGGATATTGGTAGGCATAAGCATTGATGGCCGGGTAAATATTGGAGTTATCAATACAGATGGTGATCGTTTGCCGCTTGCCCGGAACAATATAATCAGTAATATCAAACTCATGCGGGACTATCAAACTTTCTCCATTTTCATTCAGTTGCTTATCATCAATCCAAACGGTTGACTTCCACAATACCCTTTCCAGCAGAAGTTTTATTTGTTTTGATTGCCATTTGGGAGGAACACTAAATGTCCTGCTATAAAAAGCTTTACCGACATACTGCACTTTCCTGGTCAAATGTGCCAATGTTGCAATATTTAAAGCAGGTTCAATTTTATTGGAATAACCAATACCAGCGTCGTCCAATGTGCCTGGAAGTTTTATAGGGCGTTCCTTTTTATCAAATGAATCAAGCCTTACTTTCCATTGACCATTTAATGACAGTTGTTGTGCCGTGCTATGGTAGTAGCCTATAGAAATGGCCATTACAAGAAAAAAATATTTTACAGTACTTGTCATCATCTTTACTTATTGAGGAAAATTTCCAGGTTCGTTAATGGTTAAGAATTCTTTACACCATTACGATTTAAAAAAATCATTTCGTCAATTCAGGAAATGCACCCGATTGAGCTTTTTCTTTGAGCATAGCTCGGTGAATAATAGCACCTGAATGCGCCGGGTCAAGCCGGAGAGCTTCGTTGAAATTATATTCCGATTTATCGTACAGCTCCAGTCCCAGCCACCCTAAACCGAGGAGGTAATGACAATGAATATTGTTGCGCACATCCAGATCATCATCAAAAATCATCAGGTCAGGAAGCGACACTGCGAAATAGTCAATTTTTACTTCCTTATTCATATTTTCTTCTCCAAACCGGACAAGGTTGTTGAATCGCTTAATAGCTTCTCCCATATCGCCAAGTTTTATTAATGCAAGACCCTGGTAGAAGATTTTATCTGGCTGCTGATCATTGTAATAAATAGCCGGTAAAGGATCGCTCAGGCCAACTGATGCCTTTCGCCAGAACTCCTGTGCCAGGTTCATTTCATTCAGTTGTTCATAAGCACACCCCATCCAGTAATGAATATCATTTTCCTGGGCGCCATATAACTTTCCTTCACCAAGGTTGTCAGGATATTTCTCTGCCGCCTGCAACAAATCCAATGCTTCTTTGAATTTGCCTTGTCTCAATGCGTTTTTCGCAAGCTCTATATGCACATGAATGTGTTGACCCGATGTTTTTCCTTCTCCCCCTTCCCATGGGTGAAAATTGCGGGACTCAAGCAATTGTTTTGCTTCATCAAAACGGCCAACAGTTGTATGCAGCAATACATACTCGATGTACAAATCATCTCGTTCTGAAATGAGCGATTCATACTTCTTCAAAAAAGCCAAACGATCCTCCGGTTGTTTGTGAAAACGCTTATACAACTGATCCCGTTCATAAAGTATTCTTGAATCAGTCGTATCGCTGTTGAAGGCTTTTTCAAACAGCCTCAATGCTTCATCTTTTTTATTAAACTTGTTAAAATATGCAATACCAAGGTTTCTGAGCACTGTAGGAAACTTATCATTAATTTCTACCGATTGCTCCCAGCATTTTATTGCGTCTTCATATCTGCGTTTGGCATAATAGAAATTGCCCAGATAGTAACAGGCTTTATAATCGTTGCTGTTTACTTCAATTACTTTTTTCAATACATCAATATCTTCCAGCCGGTTTGGAAAAACCCTGTCGGGCGAACAATGAAACCCTTTTTCAAACCAATGTTTTGCTTCCTCCCCTTCTCCGATATGGTATTTAAAATAACCCAGGTAATAAAAGGTAAGAGGATCAAACGTTGATTCAGCAATTAAATGCAATAAATCAAAAGCGTCTGCATACTGACCCGCATTGGTATAATCAATGGCTATTTCAATATAATTATGATTCCATCCCCGCATCAGTTGTTCCAACTCTTCCAACACTTCAGAGGCTTTTTCTTTCTCGCCGTTTTCGGAAAAAATTTTGTACAGCTCATTCCGGCTGCCAAAATTGAATGAATCAAGTTCGAGGGATTGCAACGCACATTTTGCTGCTTCATCCAGCTTGCCAAGTTTGCGAAGAATAATTGTTTTCAGGTGTCTTGCTTTGGGACTGCGAAGATTTCTTGCAAGCGAATCCTCAATAAATGATAACGCCTGGTTCCAGTTGCCCCTTGTTGCTTCAATAAAAGCGAGTTGGAGAAAGGCATTATCCTGGAGATATGCACTCCATGTACTTTTGTACAGGAGCGCATAGGCTTCTTCATATCTCCCTTGATGTTTTGAAGCAAGTCCCAGGTTGTACAATGGTTCGCTATCATAAGGATTAGGATTATGCTTGTTTAGTTTTTCAATAGCACTGCGGAAGTATTTTTCGCTTCTTTGATATTCACCTCTCCTGAGATACAATAACCCCAGCGCATTATTATTTCTGATATCCGTCGGATCTCTTTTTATCGCTTCGGCATAATAATCTTCTGCGCAATAAGTAGCATGGCGATATTGCCCGAGGTGAAGACCTGCGAGATAAAGCTCCTCATTTGTTTTCAACTCAGAAGGTTCCGGTATTGCTTTTGCCGCCTCTGGTATTTCAGCATTCTCTTTTACTGCCGGCGAATAACTTATCAAAACCCGGCCCTGTTCATCTAACACTTCAACACAGTAATCTTCAGAAGAAGTAACTGGTTGCTGTAATGTAATTGTTTCTTCGTACGTGACCTCCGGAGATAAAGACATTGTTTTTTCATGAATTACTTTGCCTGATTGTTTGAGAAGAATTTTTACAATCCTTTTGCATGTAACATACACTTTAAGATCAGCGCCGTTCGCTTTAACTTCAAAATTCAACATTGCATCAACAGATGCATTTTTTACATAGCCTATATTTTTATAGGGCATGAAGTATTGTTTGAACTCTCTTACTTCGTTGGGCATTATCCAACTGAAGTCAGGCTGATTATCCGTGTAAACGCCGCACATTAATTCAAAGTAAGGACCATCTTCATCTGTCAGTTGCCTGTCCCATGCTTTGCCAAATTCTCCGCTTCCCCATGTCCATTGTTTTTTTCCGGGACTTATATGATGATCGGCGACATGTATCATACCGGCTTTTTTCTTGTGATGATAACCACCGACAAAATTAAATTCACTGTTTACTGCCATATAAGAAGTAGGCACAGGAATATTGGTATAGATGGAAATATCGGTACCAGGTGAATAATCCACTTTGTAATAGGTGCTTGTTGCTATCGGAAACGAACTCACATCTCTCTTGCCATGATCATATACTGCATGCACATCCGGCGGAAATATACTTTGGTAATGTTCATCCACAGCAACTGCCGGGTTGGCCCACCATAAAAAAGTTTGCGGAAAAGGAGTTCGGTTATGAAGTTTTGCATGCAGCTCAATATATGCTTTGCCCGGATGCAGCGTAAACCCCAATGAACATTTGGTGCGGAACATGATTTCGTATTCATTCACCCACACGGTTCTGCTGCCATCGGCATTTTCTTCAATCATAAAATCAGTGGCGTCAAAGGTGGAAGGGCGATGATGCTGCGGCCAGTTGAATTCAATGCCGCCACTGATCCACGGGCCGGCCAGGCCAACCAAGGCAGGCTTGATGACCTGGTTGTAATAAACAAAATGATAATCATTTGTTTTATCATAAGCCATCTGGATGCGGCCGCCCAGTTCGGGAAGAATCATCACTTTCAGGTATTCATTTTCCAGGAACAGAGCTGTCCATTCTTTGTCTTCTTTTTCGTCATAAACTTTATCTATCACCGGGTGGGGATAAACAACGCCACTGCTGCCCTGATATACTCTTTTCTCAAGGAACATGGGATTCTTATCAGGCTGACCAATTTTATAAGTGGGAATTTTAACCAATTCCTGCCATGCTTTTACTGCCATTATTTTCAAATTATTTTTTTACAATTGATACCAGCCAATTTTATTTTTCCGGAAACCTTCAACTATTTTTTGTTTTATCACGATGGTTTTTATTTTTAAATATCTCCCCACAAGATTCAGTCTGGGTTTCCGAAAACAGGCAGTGGGTATTTCACCACTGCTGCTTCGGAATTGCTAACCACTGCTTGCTGCTTATGAAACGCTTGTTTAAAAGTGTTCTCAATTAAAATTTCTTCATCATCTCTTATTCATCCTATGACTCAAAAAAAATATGCTGATGTAATTAATGCGGCGAAAACACTCCCTCCAGTTCCTCCAGTGTTTTTCCTTTTGTTTCCTTCACTTTTCGCCATACAAATACAAAACCGATAATACATATTCCTGAATAGATATAAAAAGTATTACCCATGCCTATCCATTTTGCCAGCACGGGAAAAGTAAAAGTGAGTATGAAATAAGCTGCCCACAAACACAATACTGCAATGGAAATAGCCACTCCTCTTACTTTATTAGGAAATATTTCTGAAATCAATACCCATGTTACCGGCGCCAGGGAAACAGCATAAATACCGATAGCTGCCAGCAGAAAACCGGACACTATGGAAGATTGGGAAACTAAAAGTTGTGCGACGATTATATAAAGTATTGCAAGCCCACCGGCACCGGCCAGCATTAATGGCTTTCTTCCCAACTTATCTACCAATCCCATTGCAAGCAATGTGAAGAACAGGTTTACGCCACCGATAAAAACAGTTTGCAATAATTGATCGTCTTTTGAAGCTCCAATGCTTTCAAAAATATTGGAGGTGTAATTGAACACTACATTAATGCCACAAAGCTGCTGGAAAACTGCAAGGCCGATTCCTATCAATATAGCGGGCAAAACAGCTTTTTCAAATACCGCTTTGTAGCTTACTTTTCCATCATTGTGTACCGATCCTTTAATGGCACTGAAAGAACTTTTCACAAAAACAGGATTACCGATTCTTGATAATACATCAAAGGCCTTTTGATCTTTCCCTGCTTTTATCAACCACCGTGGACTTTCCGGCAACCACAATACACCAATTACAAACAAAGTAGAAGGAACAACTCCCATACCGAACATCCATCGCCAGGCATCAGTTCCGTTATTGCGCAATGAATAATTTACCAGGTTGGTGATTAGTATCCCGATTACAATAGTAAGCTGATTGATGGCAACCATGCGACCGCGATACTGTGCAGGCGACACTTCGGCTATATACATTGGTGACAGCATAGAAGCCATGCCTACGCCTACACCGGCCATAAAGCGGGCGGCAATAAAAAAAGAAAGATCCGGCGCAAAAGCCATCGCTAACGATGAAAATGCAAAAATGGATGCGGCTAGCAAAAGACCCGGACGCCTGCCATACCTATCTGCTACTTCACCGGCCACAATACATCCAACAATTGCACCCAATGCCAAAGAACCGGTTGCAAATCCTTCCCAGTACTCATTCAAACCAAATTGTTCCCGCAAGAAAGGTAGTGTACCGGAAATGACTGCAAAATCAAAACCGAACAGGTAGCCTCCCAATGCGGATATAAACGAAACCGCCAGGATATACGAAGTATTAAAACGTTGTGTGTCTGTCTTCATGATGAGCAACAAATTTGATTTTATATAGTAAGATCTGCAATAGCAATAGTTATGAAAATGTAAAGCTCCCGTTCTTGTTGTTTATCCACAAAAAATCATTGCTCAAATAATCATTGGTAACATAAATATCCGGCCACCCGTCATTATTAAAATCGCTTACAACAACTCCCAGTCCATAACCGTTTTCCAGTATTCCTGCCTGTCCGGAAAAAAGTAACGTAGCATAAAAAATTATTTTGAATTACTTCAGCTGTTAATCATAAGTACCTACTAACGTAGTGACAGACTTTGCTTCAATTTTAATATTATCCGCCGCCGCTGCCGACCGCGATAAACTTTTTGTCGCAGTAGTTGTATAAACATCCAGCTTATTGCCTGCTATTTTAATTGTTGATCCTAATCCTGACAGCCCGAATGTTTTTGAACCGGAACTCATGTTCACAATCACAAATACGAGTTTACGGGTTGCAGCATCCTTATAGGCTGTTATCATCTGGGAACCGGCGGCGCTGACATCATCAGCAATTCCTTCGATGGAAGCAGCGATCCTCTTCATACCCGGTCTTACAAATCGTGAGTAGTTGCCAAAGCACCACAATTGTTTTGAGTCTGACACAATGCCATCGGTTTGGGAGGCATTCAGATCATATCCGCCGGAGGGATCATTGATATATACCAGCGCATCACTATAATTGCCAGGACTCATGGCCAGCCACCACTGCCAGGAACTCGCACCCGCAATGGCCAGGTCATGATGAATTACCTTGGCTACATACAGCCCATAGTCAATACTTATATTCTTGGGATACCCATTGTATTGGCCGCATATATCTCCCAATATCCCAAACTCTGTTTGCCACAAACCCAAGCCTGCATCCACTGCATTTCTTTTATTCACTACACCGGCGCGGATATTTATCAGGTTATTATCGGGACAGGTGGTAAAATAACTATGCGCAGAAATTATTTTTGCTGTATTGGGCACATTGCCGATATAATTTGAAGAAGCAGGACTGAACCAATTATAAATCTGATCGCCCCTGTTGTTGTCATAGGCATTGGAGGTAAAATTCCATTGTGCTGCTTCGCCCGCTAGAATGGATGTGGCCAATGACCTGCTTTGCAATTTGGGGCCCAACAGTTTTACAAGATCTGCAATTTCAGTATTGGTGGCTGCAGAGCCTTCCTGCGATGGGTTTCCATTGCCCCAGTTCCATTGAGGTTCGTTAAAAGGACTGATATAATCAAATTTGAAATGATCAGATACTTCGGCCAGGAATGCTGCATAATCCGGCATTTTGCCTGACTGTAGATTGAAAGATGATCGTCCGCCTCCGTACGCCTTTCCATCAAGTGTCATGTAAACCGGTGCAGAAATGGCAAATCCTAATGTATACTTTACTCCCCGTTGTTTGGCTTCATTTAAGAACCATTGACTGCCGGCCTCCTTGTTCCAATCATAACTGCCATCTGCCTTTAAAAAACATTCTTCTCTTCTCCACTCATCAGGAATTTCGCTGGCGGCGCCCTGTTCAAAACTTCCTGCGCCAATATTTACACGCCACAAAGAAAGGCCGATACCCTTTGGCGAACCATTGCTTACCGTATCCATGCTGAACAGATAATCGGCAATCTTATTTTTCTTATTTACATCAGCCCATTTACCGATAAACTTGGTAGTCCAGCAATCAGATGCACCAAAGCTGTGTATGGTTTGTTTTTCATCAGCCAGGTTTATCGTTAATTTCAAAGTCGCATTTGCGAGGCAAGTATCTATTCCGTTATAAAAACAAGGGTTAGGCGGAGGCGGAGAAGGGCCGGTTTTTTTATTGCAGGCATAAATTATCCCTGCAAAGAAAACCATCACTAAAAAAAAGATATGTTTTTTAACCATTTCTACTATTTTTTATACCCTGGTCTTTGCATCAGTGCTCATTATTGTATTACAGATACCGGATCAACTATTCGGATCGCATACCGGGTCAATTTCCTGAACAGTTAGTCTCCTCTTGCTTTTTTACCAGGATTCAAAAAAGCAATAAAAAACAGATCCCCGAAAAAATAGCTAAACCTTACCTGACAGGGTTTAAGTTAACATTTCTCAGTCAAGGTCGTTTGCTGCGGCGATAGGGATACCAAAAGCGGCCGAAAACCGTGGCGGGCAGGAACACCCGCCACAGAAGCCGCTTAAGCAAACCGATATTGAATTCTCAATAGCCTTTATTTTGGGTAACAGTATTATTGCTGGCCTGTATAACAGTTCTTGGTATCGGCCACAATTCATGTTTGCCTTCCTTAAATTCGATTCCTTTATTCAGGCTTTCGCGGTGGGGCGTCTTCTCAATAGGATCAACATTGGTGGTAGTATTATATTTAACAAAACTGCCATTGGGCCCCATAAGTAATGAAATTAATTTTTTACCGCCAATCTTAATTCTTCTGATATCGTCCCATCTGTAGGTACCTTCACCCGCCAGTTCAAGCCTTCTTTCGTTATAGATGGCTAATTTTAGTGCATCACCTGTCAAACCTATTTTTGGTGCAAGATTGACTCTTAGCCTTACTTTATTTAAAGAAACTAACGCTTCGGCGTCATGTCCGCTAAAGGCAGCAGCTTCCGCATGTATCAGCAATATTTCTGCAAAACGTAACATGATCTGATTTAATGGCTGGTTACCATATAAACCGCCTCTTTCAGCTATAGGCACATACAATTTTCTGAAATAACGACCGGAGGTGTGTTGACCAATATCAGCCGGAAAAATGCGGCTTTCGCCTTCAACTGGTTCACCGGCCTTGACAATGGTATTTTTTCTCCGTATATCATCGCCTTCGGCTATAAAAGCATTTTCCAGGTCACTGGTTTGGCCAAACCAGCCCCAGCCTCCATCATTGGTCGCCCATGTCATGGTGGTAGCTCTTACACCTGAACTGAATTTGGTATCCGGATAGTACCCGATTTCAAATAGTGATTCCCTACTCCATGGATTGCTTGTTTTAAATAAATCGCCATAATCAGGTAACAGAATATACTTATTTGATTGAATTACTGTTTGAGCAGTACTTTCAGCATTTGGATAATCTTCCATGAAAAGATATGCTTTGGATAGCAAACCTAATGCAGCACCTTTTGTTGCTCTTCCTTTATCCGAAGCAGCATAAGCATCCACTTCAGGCAGATCATTTGAAGCATCTTTCAGGTCTTGCACTATCTGTGCATACACATCCTTGACCGGAGAACGGGGTATCAATTCAGCGCTTGTTGGAAGGGTAGTATATAGTACACAATCACCGAAAGTTTTTACCAATTCAAAATAGTAGTAGGCCCTCAGAAACTTTGCCTCAGCCACACCTCTTTTTTTAAGCGTTTCGCTTATGGGCGCATTTGGTAAAACCTCTACGGTATTGTTACAGTTTCTTACACCCAAATAAAGGATATCAAACAATGATTGCACATAACCATTGTCTTCATTAAGAACATTGGTGAAGGCCATAGTACCAATTTCTGTTGGTCTGTCCTGGTAGTCATTACCTCCCCAGCCATTATCTGAAGAACATTCCAGCATCATTCGCTGAAACCTGCCTGACCACCAGTCAGTTCCATCTATCATTGCATAGCAACCATTTATCATCGCAAGAGCAGAAGCTTCATCTTTAATTGTTGAAACCTGGTCCTGGATTCCATATAATTTCTTTTCAAAGAAATCCTTTTTGCATCCTGTAATAAATAATAGGGATAATATAAGTATTGATAAAAATCCCTGCTTTTTATTTTTCATATTTTAAGTCTTTAAATTATTATGAATAAATTCCGATCCCTACAATCCGATATTTACGCCCACTATAATTGTTTTTTTAGTTGGATATTGAGAAATATCCACACCATTGGCGTTGATTGGAAGATCGCTGTTATATATTTCAGGATTAATGCCGGGATATTTTGTGAATGTGATTAGATTTTGTGCATTTGCATAAAGTCTGATTTTCCTTATTTTAGGAATCCATGCTGCCGGAATTGTATACCCCAATTGTATATTATTGATACGGAAATAATCACCCTTTTCTAAAAACCATGAGTTGAATCTCAACAAATCCGGTGATATTCCATCCTTAAGAAATCTTGGATTACTATTGGTTGAACCATCTCCATTCCATGCTTTACCGGAAGCACCGGCATATATATTAGCCCCGAGTGCACCCATATAATGGAATTTTTTGGAAAACCATAAAACCTTGTGGCCAAATCTGCCATAGCCGGACAAAGCAAAATCGAAGCCTTTGTATTCAACCCGCAGGTTTAACCCAACTTCCAGTTTAGGATTACGGCTACCCATGTATACCCTGTCTTTATCGTCAAGGATACCATCACCATTTGTATCCTGGTATTTAAAATCACCTGGTTGGGCAGTTGGTTGAATTAAGGTACCATTCTTATTGTAGGCATTAATTTCAGCCTGATTTTGGAATACCTTTTCTACCTGGTAGCCCCAAAAGCGACCAATTTCCTGGCCAATTTCTGATTTTGTGTATGGCCCCTGTAATTCTTCAGATAATCTATAATAACCTTGCGCATTACCTAATACCGGTTCACCTGTTAAACCATAACTATCCAAATAGGGCGTATTGTGAGAAAAGTTAGCAGATGCATCAAACTTAAATTTATTGATTGATTTATTCTTATACCCTATTGTTGCCTCCCAACCTTTATTGGAAATTTGCCCCAAATTCAGTTTCTGTCCCCCGGGAATGCCAAGCTCTTGCCTTCCAACGTTATCAGTGAATAACAGGTCTTTTGCTTTCCTTTCATACAACTCTGCATTTACATAGAGCCTGTTTTCAAACCAATAAGAATCAAAGCCAACGTTTACATCAACATCTCGTTCCCATTTTAAATCAGGATTTGCCGGTCTTGCTACAACATAGATAGGATTGCCCACCCGCGGATCGCCAAAAGTGGCAACGTTTACGCTATTAATCGAAGGGCTCAAAAAATTAAGATAGGAGGCAGGGTCATTTAATGAACTGTTTCCAATTTCACCATAGCTTGCCCTTATTTTTAAATAGTTTAATGATCTAAATGAGGAAAGAAATTTTTCTCTTGTAACTATCCATCCAACAGAACCGGATGGAAAAACAGCATACTTATTTTCATTATAAAATCTTGAGGATGCATCCCTGCGAATATTTCCTTCAACAAAATATTTCTCCTGGTAATTATAGTTAAGTCTGCCAAAGATAGCGCCCCAGGTATCCTGTGTTTCATATCCACCAGTATTGATATAGTCGCCCTGCATGAAGCTCAAATAATAATAGTCCGGGTTGGTAGGATCCTGGCTTTTATATCGTGCTGCAGAGTTTCCCAAACCAAACTCCTTTCTTGATTCATAACCTGCCAATAAATTGAACGTATGATCCTGTTTTAAACGATATGAATAATTTGCGGTTTGTGACCATATCCAGTTGAAAGCATGATTTGAATTATTATAAGCGTTATCAGACTTATCAAGAGATAATGGGTCTACGGGGTCAAAGTTCCGGTCACGGTTTCCATTGTAATACCTTGGAGTATATCCTGCACTATACCCCTGGCCGGTATTAATATTCATTTGGCTCCTTACATGCAAATTTTTTATGGGACTTACCTCAATATAGGAGGAACCTATAATCCCCATAAAATAATTTTTATTGTATATGCCCCTTGTTAACGCTGCAACGGGGTTCTGATTTCTATCAATACTTGTTTGGCTGAATTGGCTAAACTGGTTGAACCCCGGCCTTGGTTCAAATACAGGTAAGGTTGGTTCGGTACGCATAAGCGGCATCAAATCACCCTGGCCTGGATTTACCCAATTCTCAAACCTTGGATTTAATGTAAAGCCCGCCTTAAAATATTTATTTGGTGTGAAATCTAAATTTAACCGAGCCAAAATCTTCTGCCAATTGGAACCACCTATCGTATAGTTACCATCTGACCTTAAATAACCCAGACTACCAAATGCATTTAGTTTTTCAGACCCGCCGCTAAAATTCAGGTTGGCATTAATCTGGTTGGCACTTTTTACAGATTCTTTCCACCAATTTGTATTAGCAGCATTTGTCGGAACTACATAAGCAGGGTTTCGTCTTTTTTGAACAGCAATGTATTCATTGGCATCGGCCATTTTGGGATCCTCGTAAAATGCAGAGCCATAAGATATATCTGCATTTGTCTGAAATCTACCCAGTTTCCCTTTTTTAGTAGTAATTATGATTACCCCGCCTGAAGCATCAGAACCATAAATAGCGGCCCCCGAAGCATCTTTCAAAATATCAATTGTTTCAATATCGGCAAGGTTTACAAAATTCAACCCTGACCTACCCAGGTTTATCCCATCCATAATAACCAGCGGGTCAGTGCTGTTTTGCAAAGAGGTAAAACCTCTTATCAGAATTTTTTGAGTGGGTGGGTTGGCGCCGCCACTATTGGTAACCTGCACACCAGTAGCCCTACCCTGCAATACTGAACCGAGATTGGTAGAGGGCATGCCTGCAAGATCTGCGCCCTTGACTGAGGATATAACACTTGTTACAGCACCTTTTTTCGATTTGCCATAACCTTTTTCTACCACTATTTCTATCTCCTGCAACTGGCCCACTTTGGCTTCCAATGTGACTTCCATATTCTCACTGGCGGTTACTTCCCTGGTTTCAAAAGAAACAGAAGTAATAACCAGCGGAGTTCCCTTTTCGGCTTTTATAAAAAACAAGCCCTCGTTGTTGGTGGAGGTTCCGCCTTTTTTCCCTTTTATGGAAACAGAAGCGCCTGTTACCGGTTCACCATTGGAGGATTTAACGGTGCCCTTTATTTCTTGCTGGGCACTCGCATTTACTGAAGCAACTAAAAACACTCCGAAGAGAATAAGTTGCAGGAATCTTCTCATAACTTTTTGATTTAGCAGTTTAAAAAAAAATGATGCACTATTTTATTAATAAAGAGACTTATAGCATCAATGCTTAAGGCAAATTCCGGCAGATTCTATCCGCTATCACGGACATCTATCCTTTTCCAGATGAGTACATTTAGTAAGTACAGGCAGGCTCAATAAATCCGCTTCTGTGAGGAGTCTGATATGGCATTACCTGGGGTATTTACAATCGTTACTAATCTGAGCAATTGATGGTTTGTTAGAAAATCTGAATGCAAGTTGAGGTAAAAGATGGGGTATGGGAATGGCTTTACTTATGGAAATGATGGACAATTTTATTGTTACAATATATCTATCTTTACTTTCCCGACAAATGAATAATAAAAACAAATCAAACCGGAACATCCGTAAGAAAGAAGGATTTGAAGGACAACGAGCCATTGTGCTGCCCCGAAAAATCATTTACCAGTATTGCGGTAATGATCCCATATTATCAGGTGTACATATTACGGACATAGGGTATTACCCCAAAGCAAAATTTCATTTCCGGGAACGCCTGCATGTCATTGATCAGCACATTATCATTTATTGTGTAGAAGGAAAAGGATGGGCTGAAATTGGAAAAACAAGACAAACGATCCAGCCGGGGAGTTTTATGGTCATTCCGGCAGAAACATCCCATCGCTATGCTGCTGATGAGAACGATCCATGGACAATTTACTGGGTGCATTTCAAGGGGCACCTTGTAAAACACATAGTGGAATTAATGATAAAGCAGTTAAAAAACCTTAAAGGGCCTGTTCATTATAATGATGCAAGGATAAAATTGTTTGATGAAGTTTACTTTACATTGGAGAGAGGATACAGTATGGACAACCTGTATTATGCCAACATGTGCTTTTGGCACTTTCTGACATCATTCATTTTCGACGAAAAGTTTAATTATTCCGGTAAAGAGAACACAACTGACCAGGTGGATCTTTCCATTGACTTTATGCAGAAGAATATTAATCTGACTCTTTCGCTGGAAGACATTGCCAGTTCAGTAAATCTATCTGTTCCGCATTATTCAGCTACTTTCAAGAAAAAAACCGGGTTTGCACCTATAGAGTATTTCAATCATCTTAAAATCCAGAAAGCCTGCCAATATCTTCAGTTCACTAATCTTCGTGTTAAGGAAATTGCTGCGGAACTAGGAATAGAAGATCCATATTATTTTTCAAGAATGTTTTCAAAACTTATGTCTGTGTCACCGAATGACTACAGGACAAAGTGGGATATTACAAAAGATAATAAGAAAGCGTACGTCAAATGAACTGGTAACAGACACACTTCAATATTACTTTCGCTATTTCCCTGGTTAGCTCTTTAAATGTGCCGGTTTTCCTGGAAACTTTTCAAAGATTGCATCTCAAAACATCAAATAAGGAAGAGAATCCGATAGAAGAAGTCATCGCCTATATGAAAGCAAATCTTGACAAGAATCTTACGCTGGAAGATTTGGCCCTTCACGTACACATGTCGCCCTCTCACCTATCGGCTCTTTTCAGGCAGAAAACAAAGTATTCTCCGATCAACCTTTTTACCTCTTTAAAAATTCAAAAAGCAAGTCAGCTTTTATTGGATGAACAGTATAATATAAAAACAATAGCTGCCAGTCTTGGCTACGATGACCCCCACCATTTCTCAAGGGTATTTAGAAATACTATGGGAATTTCTCCTAAGTATTTTAAAAAAGAATAGGAAATGTGCGGTGAAAAAAATAATAAATAACAACCACAATTTGAATCCGCAAAGGGTAAGCGGACGAAAGCGATGTTATTAATAACCACGATGTGGATTATTTTTCCATCAAAAAGATTTAGCGAAAATGAAAAAGCGGAAAATCATTGTCGATTTTCCGCTTTTCTGTGGAGGATATCGGGGTCGAACCGACGACCTCTAGCGTGCCACGCTAGCGCTCTAGCCAACTGAGCTAATCCCCCAAACGGGACGCAAAAATAAGGGAAATTGGGCTATTGAATAAAGAGAAATCAGTCGCCATCTTCGTCGTCAACCTCTTCTTTTTTCTCTGCTGTTGAAGTATGCATTTTGCCATTGGCATTCTTTTTTCCTATCCAGGAAAATAATTTATGAAGAAGCTTGTCTCTATTATCAGCCAATATATGAGAAGAAAAATTCTTGACCAGGAAAGGTACCAGCAGCCTGGTAAGCCAGCCGGCCTTTGATAAAACTATTCTTTTTATCAGCATGTCAATAAGCGTATCGCTTGCAGTGGTAAGGAGAATGTTGCTGCTGTCTCTTGTAAAAAATTTACTGGCTGTTGAAATTGCATTTTTTACAGGCGCAAGCTCTTGTTTTATTTCATCAATATCCTGCCTGAGTAATTTCTTCTGATCACTCAATAACAATTCCAATCTTTCTTTTTCTTGCAGCAGTTCCTTGTATGATCCGATAGATTTAGTCATATAATTTGCGAACTATAAAATCTCTCATTAAAGGCAGTATATTTTTTTTTCTGAAATAAACCAGTATCAGCATGACAATTAGAAAGAAAGCAGCAGCCAACAAAAACCCGCCAGCCCGGCTATTAACTGCATCGCCAAGCCACCATGCTAAAGCAAAGGCTGCAAAAAAAAGACACAGCACACCCGCAACTGCCAATACTATTGCCAGCACTATCCCTGATCCTATATTAGCAACTTTTTGCGTTGCATTGATAAGCGTTAAACGATAAAAGGTGTCGGCAAAATCTGTAGCATGATCAACCAGGTCAGTGGTTTTTTCTTTCAAATCTTCCATTGGCTGAACAGGATTGGTGAGAACAAAACTGAAGCAGTTTTATCAACTGCTTCAGTCATTTACTATTTTCAGCTATAGCTTTTATTAGCTTTTTCTTCGGCGGCAGCTTTGGCATACCGGGCTTTATCTTTTATGTCTTCGGCAGCTTCTTTGCCTCTTGACCAAAGATGGCTCATGCTTTCAGCCCAGTCTTCAGCAGTCTTTCTGAGTTTCTTACGGGTTTCTTTTCCTTTGTCGGGAGCTACCAACATACCGATGACAACACCAGCAGCGGCTGCGCCAAGGATTCCCAATATTACTTTTCCTGTTGTGTTCATGGTTATTTAATTTAAGAGTTAAGGAATAAGATACTTTTCAAAGAGAACAAAAAATCATACCAAGACTAAAACATACTGTTAAGAAAAATACCAATAAATAAAACTTAAAATTTGTGCTTCGTCCAAAACCTTACAAAAGTTACAAAAAAAGAACAGCCCCGCCTGAAATGCGGAGCTGTTCTTTTATAAAAAAATGGGGTTTATTCTCCCCATATATGATCTTCTCCTTTCAGCCAATTCTTTACCTGCTCTGTGGTAACAGACTTTGGTCTTTCGAGTGCAAAACCCAATGCCCTGTCCCAGCAAAGACTGGCTAATACACCAAGAGCCCGGCTTACTCCGAATAAAACAGTATAATATTCATACTCCTTCATACCAAAATGCACTAACAATGAACCGCTGTGCGCATCTACGTTCGGCCAGGGATTTTTAATTTTTCCCAACGATTGTAAAATGGGTGGCACTACGTCATATATATTCCATACCGTGTTTACCAGCTTATCATCGGGCATGTGCTTTTTGCCAAACTCCATTTGAGCGGTGAACCGTGGATCGGTTTTACGAAGCACAGCATGGCCATAGCCCGGCACCACTTTTCCATTTTGCAGCGTCTTTTTTACATACTCAGCTATTTGCTCTTTTGATGGCTGATCGGTCTTTAGATCTTCCTGCATTTCAAATATCCATTTGATCACTTCCTGGTTAGCTAATCCATGCAGCGGACCCGCCAGGCCATTCATACCCGCAGCAAAACTTAAGTATGGATCACTTAATGCCGAACCAACCAGGTGTGTGGTATGGGCTGAAACATTACCCCCTTCATGATCGGCATGGATGGTCATGTACAAACGCATAAGTGCCATAAACGTTTTGTCTTCATAGCCCAGCATGTGGGCAAAGTTGCCGGCCCAGTCAAGCAATCCATTGGGTTGAATATGCTGTCCGTTTTTGTATTTTCTGCGATAAATATAGGCTGCTACCCGCGGCAGTCTTGCTATCAAGTCCATTGAGTCGTCAAACACCGCTTCCCAATAATCCTTTTTATTCATGCCTGCCGCATATTTTTTGGCAAACTGGCTTTCGGTCTGCAATGCCATTATTCCTACTACAAACTGCGTCATGGGATGAGTTGTTACCGGCAACGCTTCAATAGTATCAAAAACATGATTGGGCACATGGCTGCGACGCTGCCAAACAGAAGTAACATGATGCACATCTTCTTCTGTTGGTAATTCACCGATCAGCATCAGGTAAAACAATCCTTCAGGCAGTGGTTCTGATCCGCCGGGAACTCTTGGCAGCTTTTCACGCAGTTCCGGGATGCTATATCCACGAAAACGGATTCCTTCCTGCGCATCCAGTAAGGAAGTTTCGGTTACCAATCCTGTCATTCCCCGCATACCCTGGTATATCTGTGATAATTGAACTTCGCCGACCACTTTAGTTCCATGTTCTTTCAGCAATTCTTTGATCTCCGCAGATACGTGGTCAGCCTTTGCTTTAAACCTTTCTTTGAGTATTCCCATGACAGTTTATTTAATAAAATTCTTGATAAAAGTAGAAGGGCTAAAGGTATGTAATGCCATTTGGCAGAACAAAAAATTTGATCAATATGTTCATCATCTTTGGGTCACCAAATGATTGCGATGCCTGAAGAAAAACTAAAGAGTGTTTGGAATAACTGAATAAAATTGACAAATGTTAAACCGATGCCATGAAAACGGGACGATGAAGAGTGTGACACAACAGCCGATGCCATGAAAATATATCGCTGGCCAAAAAAATAATACTTCAAACAGCTTCGAGTATCCGGTTAAACCTTTTTCCTTTCTTATTTAGGGGCTCGTTTATACATCCAGAAAGCGACGAAAGAAAAAACTATATTCGGCGCCCAGGCGGCCAGCAACGGATGAAAATCGCTTTTTGTGGCAAATACGGTAGAAAACCTGTCGGATAAAATAAATAGCGCCGCGGTGATAATACCAATGGCCAGATGCATACCGCTGCCGCCCCGGGTTTTGCGACTTGCCAGCACAACGCCAATCAATGTGAGCAATAAAACAGAAAAGGGAGTGGCCGTACGGCGATACCGTTCTACTTCCAGGGCACTCAATCCTTCAGTGCCTCTTGATCTTTCCCGCTTAATAAAACTCGTGAGTTGTGGAGTGGTGAGCCTGTCTTTTAAATATTCGTCTTTTCGCAGCTCTTGTGGTTTTAAACTAATGTTGAGCACCATTGTATCAAACCGGCTGCTTACTTCACTCATGCTGTCTATTTTTCTTTCTACGCCATTAAGCAATATCCATTTTCTTTTTGCATCATCCCAGCGAATGGTATTAGCCCGCAGATTGTAAATGATTTTGCCGTTTTTAACACGATCCATAAAAAAGGGCGTTCCCAGTTTAGTGGACGTATCAAAATTTTTAATACCAATATAAGTGTTGGAATCAATACGACGATAATAACAGTTATGGCAATCGGTAAACTGCTGACGCTTGGCAGGATCGTCTTTATCAAAATAATTTGCCTGGAAAGTGCCACGTATTTCATTGGCTTTGGGAATAAGATACCGGTTGCCCCACCACAATACACTGCCAAGCAAAATACCGCCAATAAAATAGGAACGAAGCATGCGATTGTAACTGGTGCCACTGGCCAGTATGGCAATGATCTCTGACCGTGATGCCATGCGGCTGGTAAAAAATATCACTGAAATAAAAACAAACAAGGGGAAAAGCAGACCCCAGATAAAAGGCACAAAGCCGAAATAGTATTGTTTTATTATCTCTAAAGTGCTCAGACCTGTTTTTACAAAATCATCAGCTTTTTCACTGGTATCTACCGCTACTGCCACAACGATGAACAATAACATGCAAAAGACAAATGTAACCAGGAATTTTTTTAATATATACCAGTCAATTTTTTTCATACACTTTTAAGCAAACCCAGCTGCTTTCTTTTCAAGCTGCAAAGGAAAAGAATTATCGGGGAATGAAATGTGAAAGATTAATAATCGTAAAGGCAAGCCACAATCGCTTAGGCTACCTTTGTAATCGTCTGTTAAAAGCTTCAAATGATCAAAATCGGTGAATATAATGTCATGAGAGTGATAAAGGAAAAACCAATGGGTGTTTTTCTTGATGATGGCGAAGATGGAATACTATTGCCCAAACGTTTTGTGCCTCGGGGAACTAAGGTTGGAGATAAACTTAAAGTTTTTCTTTATCATGATAGTGATGACCGCATTATTGCTACTACGCAAAAGCCCAAAGCCATATTGGGTGATATTGTAAAACTAAAAGTGGTAAGCACAACACAGCAAGGCGCTTTTATGGATTGGGGACTAATGAAAGATTTGTTTGTGCCCAAATCACAACAGGTAAGTTTTATGAGAGCGGGTGGTGAGTATATTGTAAAAATTTACACGGATGAACAAACCGGCCGGCTGGCTGCTACGGAAAAAATTGAACAATTTCTTTCCAATGATAACCTTACTGTAAAAGAAAAAGACCTGGTGAATTTGCTGGTCTATCGTCAAAGCGATCTTGGTTATGTGGTTATCATTAATAATCTGCATACCGGTTTGCTGCATTTTAATGAAGTATATCGTGATATTGAAACCGGTGATCTGTTTACGGGTTTTATCAAAACTATTTTGCCGGAAAATAAAATAGATGTAGCAGCAGGCAAACCCGGTTATGATCGTGTGGAAGGAGAAAGTGAAAAAATCTTGAGATTGTTAAAAGAAAACAATGGCTACCTGCCCTACTATGACAAATCTGATCCCGAAGAGATTTACTCATTTTTTTCTATGAGTAAAAAAACATTTAAGATGGCAACGGGTGCGTTGTATAAACAAAGAAAAATTGAGTTTACTTCTTCCGGTATTAAATTGATAAATGAATAATTCTTTCTTTCATTAGAACCAACGCCTGAAAAATTTCCATGCATTATCTCTGAATATATTTTGTATCACCATATCTGCTCCGATCTTGTTGAAATTATTTTTTATTCGATCAGGACATTCTTTAAAATAATTATAAGCATGCCGCTCCAAATAGCTGGCAAGATTATCAAACTGCTCTGCAGTCCAGAATGAATTGAGCGGATCAACCAGCCCATCATAATCTGAACCAATAGCCATATTGCCCCATGCATACAGTCCATTAGCATCAAGCAACTCGGCCATATACTGCACTTGCCGCCACACCAGCTCACTCCGGTAGTGCATGATCTTATTTCTGAATAAAGAGTGTTTTACTTTTTCAATCGTATCATCATTGGCCAGTCTTCTTTCATCCAATTGTATCCCGATGATGCCTTCGCTTCTTACCATCTCCAGTATTTCATCGTCAAAAAAGTTGATAAGATTATAATCTTTAAACTCACCGTCACCACCTCTTACATTTTCAAGCGGATTGATAAAACTATTTCCCAATTCAGGATAGTTGGAAACAGTAGCTCCAAGCGTCGGCAATCCGTTACAAACACCATGGCTGATGATAACAGGTACCGTGTTATTATACTTCGTTCTTCTTAATTCATAAAATTGTTTTCGTCCTATTGCACTCATGTGTTTTATATCAATAAGTATGCGCCGGCCAAGGTTTTCATCGAGCAAAATATCCAACACTTCAAGACCAAGATCGTTGAACGGTGCATTCACTCCTTCTTCCTGGTTAGTCAACTTTCCAATTTGTTTGCGAAGACTGCGGGCATGGCCGCAAAGCTCATTGTAAAAATGATGACTGAAGGTTACAAACCAGGGAGCATTAGGCATATTTTTTAATGCTCTTGCATTTTGTCTTACTTCATCAGGATTACAATCCTGCTCAAGGCCGCAATTGAGAATATGCAAACCTTCCGATGCAGGAATAATAGATATCACAAGCGGGGCATCTTTTCTTTTACCAGCATCATCACTTTCGTTTTCTGTAATGTTTTGCTGCAGATCTTCAAAACTTTTGGGGAGACGATAAGTGTACCAATGCCCGTCAATCTTTACAGCATTGTTTTCCTGCTCCTGCATGAATTGCATTTCAAGCTGAAAATCGTTCCAATAGTTGTTCATTCCTTCTATTGCATTGATGCGGGATGTTCCAAATTCAGCTACAAAGTCATCTATCAAATCTGTAATGGAGCTGGTGCCTAATTTATTTTTGAAAAAAAACTTTTCTACCGATCCCATTCCTACTACCATTACCAGCAATCTGCCATACAAAGCTGCTGTTAAATTGGTTTGTGAAAATTTGGTGATGCTTAAAAAATAATTTGCCAGTTTATCTGTGATCCTTGGCGGATCATAATGCCATAAACTGGAACGGTGACCGGCAGAGCTGCTTTGCGGAATCGGCGGCTGACCATTTTCCATGTGTGCTCTTGCAAATGCTTTGTAGTTGGGATGACAATGAAGGTCAATGGAAAAGTTAAGATTAGGCATAAAGCAATTAGTTTAAAATGCTAATACGGTTGAGAAACTTTGTTTAGACTTCATTAAAAAGGCAGCGCCTTTTCAACAGCTTTGGTCAAAACATCCAGCGCAGCATTGGCGGCTTTTTGCGCCATTGCTTTTGTAATGATGGCGACTGCATGCATTTCTGATTCAAATATCTTTTTCTCATCTTCCAATCTCTTCATAAAAAATTTTTGGCTTATTTCATTATTCAACCGCAGGCTAACCAATAATTCAAGCCGGTCTTTTCGTGTTTGCAAAAAAGAAGCCGCTGTTTCTTTCGCCATGTTCCAGTTATCTTTTAAAGTGGTTTTTACAGCCCCTAACATTTGAGCCGTGATTTCATTAATATCAAATGCCATGATTATAGTTTTAAGTTGAAGGATGTGTTTGTTTATAGATGATTATTTCAAAGCTCTCTCGGCCAGGTATAACGGTCGCCAAAATCCCGAAATAGATGACTGGTAAGCCTTGATCTCTCCATCAGACAGCGTTGAATTATCCTTATGATATTTTTTTGCTTCTTCAAAAGCTTCTCTTAAATTTTTAATGATTGCAAGAAAGTTGGTGTTTTTAGGACGAGCTTCATTCTTCAGTTGAATAGAGTTGATCTCTGCTCCTATTTCATTATATCTTTCTTTAAAGTTGTCATATTTTCTTTCGGCAAGCGGTATGTCCAGCATATCCATATAGAGTTTGTCGCTGGCCTTTGCTGTCTTTGATACCTGGTCTTCCAATTGCGCATTATATTCAGGCACCCATGTTACCTTACAGGAAAGCAGCAAGCTGATGGTTAAAAGAAGCCCTGCCGCTTTTCTAATAATAATTGATGCAGTCATAATTGGTCCTATTTAAGGTTAGTAAAAAAATTGATTTAAGCGATTACTAATACTGCACATTCATCTGATCATGAAAACACCTTCCATTTTTTCATCGCTGTTGATCCATATAAATTGGGCGATTGCGGATACTGTTGCGTTGGTAAAATTTTACGGATGGCTTTATACCAATCCTGGTAAGTGGCATTGGCCTTTAAATGTTTTACTGCCTGCAAAGCCACAAAGGTAAAAGCCCCATTGGGACGATTTTGGAAATAAGCATCATAGCTGTATTCCACATCCTGGCAACCTGACATCAGCAAGCTACCATACCTGCCCGGTGGTGAGGAACGACGAAAGGTTCTAACCATCCCAAGCTTGCCGAGTTCTTTAGCTGAAAGAAAATTGGCGGGCGGTAAAAATTTTACTTTACGTACCGGCTCTTTTACGCCGGTAACAGAGCGGGGCATGGAGTTGGCAGCGAAACGTGTAACCGTACCGGAATGACAAGAGTCAGAAAAGAAAACAATCTTTACTCCATTCTTTTTTGAATTGAAAAGATCATTGAGCTCATCATCCGATACCGGGCCTTTTGTTTTAAGATCATAGGGACATAAACATTCGTCGGTGCCATCTGCTTCATCACCGTCTTTATCGGGAATATAAGTACCGTGCCCGGAATACTGAAAGATGATTGAGTCGCCTTTTACCGAAGAATCAATCATTGCTTTCATATTGTCAAGGATATTCTTTTTAGTAGCATCCTTGTTCAGCAATTTTTTTACTTTGAATCCTTTATCAGAAAGCAGCTTTGCCCAATCATTGGCATCATTGATGCAACCAGAAAGGTCGCTGCCTGTACCGGGATAATCATTGATCCCGATGCATAAAGCGAGTTTCTTTTCCATAATGGTTATGTTTTGGCCTACTCTGAAAACCGTTTTCGGCTACCCGGTTTGCTTACAGCATAACGTTCAAAAATTTATAGTTAAAAGCACTATACCTTTTTAATTGCCATAAAACAGAACCTAAAACATGAGAATCGCTTTCACATCCGTCTAAAGAGTATAGACGTGCCAATCATAACAGGGGGATGGTGATTGCCCCGGCGCTACTAACAAAGCTGATAACCGTTGCAAAATGGTGGCTGTAAACCGATGTTTTAAAAAACAACGCTGAACGAAGTTAATGTTTTTCTTTTGCCGCAAATCGTAAGAAAGAATTTTGCAATGCCTTTTTAAAAAGAAAGCCTGCCGCTGCAACCGCTTGCTTTACGGCAGGTATATATGACCGGATTAGGGCGCCAGTATAGTAAGGTTGTAATGGCTAATGGCAGTATCTGGACCCCTGCTTGCAAAATTGAAACAATCCCATTTACCGGTCAAGCGTTTAAAACCCCTCTTTTACCCCCGTTTTTAAACGGTGCCAAACACCGTTTTTCAACGCTTTCTTTTGGCTGGCCTTTGTAGAAAGAGTTGGCTGATATAACTTACCCGCCAATCACCAAAACTTATTAAAATGGAAAATGGACCAATTCCCGTTGAACAAGCTGAAAGCATGATGAGAGAATACGATCTCTATATGCTGGCTCATGGCATTGATATGGCCAAACAAACACAAAGTGTATCATTTACCGGCAAAGAATTAATGAGCTGGTTAACCGGAGTCATGCCCTATGCAGATGAATTGAGGATATGCCTTGGCGCTTATGCAAATGGTTTACCTCTTGCCAGCCGTACTACTGTTATTCTATGGCCCTATAAAGACGGGCAACCCGCTACACAACCGCTTGCAGTCGGCAAGGATGGCGAAAGTGACAAAATACCTCCTTATAATAACGGTGGTTTAAATCCGTAAACAAATGTTGCTTTATCTTGTTTATTTGGCCTGCCTGCTTTGCAGTGTGGTTGTTGGTTTTATTCTTCTTAAGGATTTAAAAAGCAGGCAGCTTTCTTTGTTTCCCTGGTACCTCTCTTTAGTATTTGCACAAGAGTTGTTTTCTTATATCATCGTATTACAAGATCCATCTTATTCCACCGGTTATATTTACAACATATATAATCCTGTAAATGCCGCTTTTTTTGCTTTCTTTTATTATCGCATTCCATTCAATTTTCCTTTCAGAAAACTGATCGGTGCGCTGCTTATTATTTTTCTTACAGTCACAGTTTTTACCTTTTGCTTTATTCAATCCATTTTTGTTTACAACAGTTATCTTTCATTGGCAACAGGATTCCTGATCACATTATGCGGCATTCTTTTTTTGTTTAACTATTTCAAACTCGATAATCCCGGGGAAGAAAAAAAATGGCTTCCTGTAATCTGGATCACTATCGGTGTGGTTGCTTTTTACCCGGTAGTGAATATTTCTTTTGCTTTATATAAATACTTGCTTGCTTACCAGGCAACAATTTTTGGTATGAAGCTTTACCGGCTCATCCCTCAACTGATGAGTATATTCATGTACGTTTGTTTTATAAGAGCCTTTTATTTATGCCACAAGAAAAAATAGACATCATCATATCCGTTATTGCCATCAGCCTTTTTGTTTTACTGCTGGTGGTATCAGTATTTTTTCTTTTCAGAATTTATCTTAAGAGAAAAAACAAATTATTACTGGAAAAAGAAAGAATGAATATTGAGTTTGAACAAACCTTGCTGCGGTCGCAGTTGGAGATACAGGAAAATACATTTAATGAAATAAGCCGGGAAATACATGATAATATCGGGCAGGTGTTAAGTCTTGTACGTATCAATCTCAATACCATAAAAGCACCCGAAGACATACAAAAGGTGGATTTGATGGATGAGCTATTGGGCAAAGCTATCAGCGATCTGCGAAGTCTTAGTCATTCGCTGGATGCAGATCATATCCGCAACAACGGGTGGACGGTAGCCGTACAAAAATTATTGAGCGATCTTCAAAAATCAGGTAAATACAAAACCTTTATTACCATCGAAGAAAAACTGCCGGCGCTGGGAAATGATAAACCGATCATTCTTTTCCGCATGATTCAGGAAACGGTGAATAATATCATTCGTCATGCCGGCGCCGATACGATACATTTGGATGCCAAAAAGAATAAGGATAAAATTATTATCAGCATCAGGGACAATGGAAAAGGTTTTGATGCCGGTAAAAAATCAGTTGGTGTAGGTTTGCAAAATTTAAAGAACCGTTCCAAAATGATCAACGCTGGTTTATACATACATAGTGAACCAGGCGGAGGCACCGAAGTTACCATTGCCATAAACGTTGAATAATGAGTAAAAAAAATACAGGTATCGCATTGGTTGATGATCATGTGCTGCTGCGCAATGGCCTTGCTTCACTGATGCATACTTTTGAAGGTTATACTGTTTTGTTTCAGGCCGACAATGGAAAGGATCTAATTGAACAATTAAAAACTCAACCGGCGCCGGATATAGTTTTGCTTGATATTACCATGCCGGAAATGAATGGGTATGAAACAGCAGCATGGCTTCGCAAAAACAAGCCATCGGTAAAAATCCTGGTATTAAGCATGATGGACAATGAATCAGCCGTTATAACCATGTTGAAAGAAGGCGCCCGTGGTTATATTCTAAAAGACAGCAAACCTGCTGTGTTTAAACAAGCCCTGGACAGCATAAGAGATACAGGCTTTTTTATGAATGAACTGGTGAGCAATAAAATGTTTAATTATATAACACACAAAGAAAAAACAGGCGATGAATTGATACCAACACCCAGCTTCTCCGACAAAGAAATCCAGTTTATGCAGTTGGCCTGTTCCGACCTTGCATATAAAGAAATAGCCGCTGCTATGAACCTGAGCACCCGAACCGTAGAAGGATACCGTGATGACCTTTTGAAAAAACTTAACGTAGAATCGAGAGTTGGAATAGTTTTGTTTGCCATAAAAAACGGTTATTATAGCTTATAGTTTTGTTTTCAGCACTTCGACCATTTCATTTTTCCAGCTTACAAAGTCACCCTGTTCAATATGCCTTCTTGCTTCGCCAACCAGCCATAAATAAAAAGCAAGATTGTGAATGCTGGCAATGGTAAGCCCAAGCAATTCTTTTGACTTCAACAAATGACGCAAGTATGCTTTGCTGTAAAAACTGCTGAAGCCATTACCCATGCCTTCATCAATAGGAGAAAAATCAAATTCCCATTTTTTATTGTCAATATTGATAACACCCTTTGTCGTAAACAACATAGCATTGCGTCCGTTGCGGGTAGGCATTACGCAGTCAAACATGTCAACACCCATACTGATGCATTCCAAAATATTCCAGGGCGTGCCTACTCCCATCAGGTATCGTGGTTTATCTTTTGGTAAATGATCACAGCACCAGTCACATATTTCATACATCACAGGCTCAGGTTCGCCTACACTTAAGCCGCCAATAGCATTGCCTGCTGCATTTTTAGAAGACACATATTCACATGAAGCCTTTCGAAGATCTTTAAACGTGCCCCCCTGTACAATAGGAAATAAATTTTGTGTGTAGCCGTATTTATCTTCTGTCGAATTAAACCGATCCCAGCAGCGATCGAGCCAGCGATGTGTAAGCTCCATTGATGTTTTTACATAAGTATAATCACTGCCGCCCGGCGGACATTCATCAAAAGCCATAATAATATCTCCGCCAATGATTCTTTGTATATCCATCACATACTCGGGAGTAAATAAATGCCTTGAGCCATCAATATGTGATTGAAAGGTGACACCTTCTTCTTTTATTTTTCGTGTGCCGGCTAATGAAAACACCTGGTATCCGCCACTGTCTGTCAATATAGGTTTCTGCCAGCCATTGAAACGATGCAGGCCACCTGCTTTTTCTAATGCCTCAAGACCCGGTCTTAAATACAAATGATAGGTATTGCCTAAAATGATCTGCGCCTTTACATCGCTTACCAGTTGCTGTTGCGATACTGCTTTTACACTGCCTACCGTGCCCACCGGCATAAAGATGGGTGTTTGTATTTCGCCATGATCAGTAGTGATTGTTCCCGTTCTTGCCTTTGAATCCTTATCTGTGCGCTCCAATTGAAATTCTAATACAGCCATAAAAGAGAATGATGAGCCGTGCAAGATAACCACAAACCATAAACTAAAAACCATAAACTATTTATCTTCGCCGCCATGCCAACCATCAACTGGGAAGAAATCATTTTTTATTCTTTCGCTGCTGCTACTGCTATACAGGTGTTTTATTATACCTGTTTTTTCAGCCGCTTAGCTTTTTATAACCCAAAACAAAAGTTTCAATCACAACAACACCCCGTATCTGTTGTTATCTGCAGCCGGGACGAAGATGAAAACCTGGCCCGTAACCTTCCGGGAGTATTGGTACAGCAATATCCCAGCAGCTTTGAAGTGGTAACGGTGAATGATAACTCGGTAGATGACTCAAAATATATTCTGCAGGAGCTGCAAAAAACATTTAAGCTGCTGAATGTGGTAGAACTTACTCATGAAGCCAAACTGATAACCGGAAAAAAATACCCTTTGTCAATTGGCATAAGGGAGGCAAAGCATGAAATACTTTTATTGACCGATGCGGATTGTGTGCCGGCCAGTGAACACTGGATACAAAAAATGCAGGATGGATACGCTGATAATATTGAAATCGTGTTGGGCTATGGCGCTTATCATAAAACTTCCGGTGTATTGAATAAGCTGATCCGCTTTGAAACATTTCACACAGCACTTCAATATCTTTCTTATGCACTGGCTGGTATTCCGTACATGGGTGTGGGCAGAAATTTGTCGTATAAAAAAGATATTTTTTTGCGCAATAAAGGTTTTTCATCTATCAATCATATTCCAAGCGGAGATGATGATCTTTTCATTAATAAAGTGGCATCTAAAAAAAATACAGCCGTGGTGATTGATCCCGATGCTATTACACGTTCAATACCTAAAACTACCTGGTCGGGTTGGCTAAAACAAAAGAAAAGACATTATACAACAGCTAAGTATTATAGGAAGAACCATAAATTCATGCTGGGTTTATACTTTTTCACCCAGTTCCTTTTTTATCCTTTATTGGCTGCAACTGCCATTTTCTTTGATTGGCGAATTGCTGTTGCTCTGTTTGCTGTTCGCCTGTTGGTGCAGGGATTTATTTTTTATAAAACAATGAAAAAGCTTGATGAAAAAGATCTCTGGCCCTGGTTCTTTTTCCTTGATCTGTGGATGTTTCTTTATTACATCATCTTTGCACCAGCTTTGTGGAAAAAACCGGAAAAGAATTGGAGCTAAAATGATATTAAGTGATTGGGATATTAAGATATTCTCTCCCGCTGTTACTTTTCTGCAATAACCCAATATCTTAATATCAAAATATCTTTTTCAATGAACATCATTTTAAAATACTTTTCAGAATTTACCGATCAACAGAGCTAAAATGATATTAAGTGATTGGGATATTAAAATATTCTCTCCCGCTGTTACTTTTCTGCAATAACCCAATATCTTAATATCCAAATATCTTTTTCAATGAAAGTTATCCTGAAATATTTTTCTGATTTTACACCTAAACAACTTAAACAGTTTGAGCTCTTAACCGATCTGTATAAAGAATGGAATGAAAAGATCAATGTCATTTCACGAAAAGATATTGACAGTTTGTATGAAAGACATGTATTGCATTCGCTTAGTATTGCCGCTGCTTTTGAATTTGAACCGGGAACAGAGATTATTGACCTTGGCACAGGTGGCGGCTTTCCGGGAATACCGCTTGCTATTTTTTTTCCGGAAGTAAAATTTCATTTGGTTGATAGCATTGCTAAAAAATTAAAAGTAGCAGGTGCTGTTGCTTCAGCTATTGAATTGAAGAATGTAACCACACAGCACAGCCGTATAGAAGATATCAAAAACAGGAAATTTGATTTTGTTATATCAAGAGCTGTGGCGCCGCTGAAAGATCTATGGAAATGGAGTAAACCTTTGTTAAGGCACAAGGTACAAGATACAAGCAACAAGCAGCCAGCAACAAGCAACCAGCCCGCCCTCATCTGTTTAAAAGGTGGCGATCTTGCAAAAGAAATACAAGAAAGCGGCACAAGACCCAGAATGATTGAGATCAAGCAAATATTTGCCGAAGAATTTTTTAAGGATAAGTACATACTCTGCGTGCCGCGATAATTACCCGCTTTGTGGTATTTGATTATTGTTTTTTAATACTCAATTTTGCGTCATGAAGGAAATCGCCGTTTGTATAGTTGATGACAACAGGGACCTGCGCAATGCACTGGAAGAGATCATTGATATGTCTGATGGATTTAAATGTGTGGGCACTATCGGAACTGCACAGGAAGCTATTGCACAAATCCCGATATTAAAACCCGATGTGGTATTAATGGATATTAACCTGGGAACTGATGAAACCGGTATTGATTGCGTAAGGGCATTGAAACAAAAAGTGACGGGCACAAATTTTATGATGTGTACGGTATATGAAGAAAACGATAAAATCTTCCAGGCCCTTGCTGCTGGCGCCAGCGGTTATATTTTAAAGAAAACCGCCCCGGCCCGTATGCTGGAAGCTATAAGAGAACTTTACCAGGGCGGCGCCCCTATGAGCAGCCAGATAGCCCGGAAAGTTGTAGCTGCCTTTCAAAATAAACCTGTCCAATCAGACGATACTGACGATTTGGACACTCTTTCGCAAAGGGAAAAAGAAATACTGGAACAGCTTTCAAAAGGATTAATGTATAAAGAAATAGGCACCGCATTATTTATTAGCCCCGAAACTGTTCGTAAACATGTGTATCATATTTATGAGAAACTGCATGTAACCAACCGGATTGAAGCTATCAACAAGTATTTTGGCCGTTGATACTAAAAAAATACCACTAAGTGGGTATAGGATGGCTTTGCAAAACGAATTAGTTTCGAACCCGAATTAGTCATTTGTAAACATTCCCATTGACCGTAAACCTACCTCGCATTTTGACCAAAAAAATTTTTTGACGGGTCCTAATTCAAATGAAAAAACCATTCGCCGTAGCGGATGGTTTTTTGTTTCTTTATCGTATCAATCAACTTTAAATTTTTATCCTATTATTTTGCCTCTCTGTATCGGCCAATCGCTGGGAAGGATCAATTTCTGCAATGATAATATCGCCTAATCGCCGGTCGCTTTCAATGACATAAGTTTCATGCGTCCATTTCCAGGCAGGATATACTTTTCTAAAGCCGGTGTTTTCTGCTGGCTTCGCTCCATACATCAGATCGAGAGGAATATAATGCATCTCTGTGCCCCCATCTTTGAAAGTTAGTTGCAGGTCTATTGGCATCGGCATAAGCCCTATTCTCTTTAAACGTATTCTTGTTTTGCCAGCTTCTTCCCACAAACTGTCAAAGGCATAATCAATCGTTTTGGTTGAATTGACCCAATATTCTTTGTACCAATCCAGTTTCATACCGCTTGCTTTTTCTGCCACACGTATAAAATCAGCAGCATTTGGATGTTTGAATTTCCATTGGCGATAATAATCCAGTAAGATCTGATCTCTGGTTTGTGCAGAAGTAATGTAACCTAACTGTTCTAAAAAAACAGCGCCTTTACTGTAAGCCGCAGCGCCGTAAGCGGCATTTGTATTAAAGTGATCGGCATGCGTAGTGAGCGGTTCTTCTTTATTACTGCGCACCAATGAAAAATAACCCCTGTAATTGCCTGCTTGTGGAATACTGGCAGTATCCCCATCCAAAAAAGATTTTACTCTTTCTTCAGCATAACTGGTAAAACCTTCATCCATCCAGGCGTATAACGATTCGTTTGTTGCCAAAATGCCATGATACCAGTTGTGAAGCCATTCATGCAACCATGCTCCGGGCCCCGCCAATAAAGTTGCCATAGGATATTCCATGCCGCCATCGCCGCCATGTATAAAAGAATATTGCTTGTAAGTATAAGGGCCAAATGTTTTTTCTATAAAAGGAAGTGCTTTCACTGCGTCATCCATAATTTTTTCCCAGGTTGCTGCAGGATAGTTAGTGACTTTATATAACAAATGAAGTGTGAGATCATTTCTTACTTTACGTGTTAAATGTTTAAACTCCGGATCAGCGGCCCACATAAAATCATGAACATTCGGTGCATTAAACTTCCATGTCAATTTATCGCCAGTTGGACGAACAACTTTTGCACCTGCCGCTTCATATCCATATCCAATTTGATTGGCATTTATTAAATACCCTGTGCCGCCAAGAATATAATTTTTATCAATTGTAATATTCACATCATAGTCGCCCCATACACCATAAAACTCACGACCTACATAAGGTGTGGGATGCCAGCCTTCATAATCATATTCGCATAGTTTAGGATACCATTGGCTCATCGAATAGCGAACTTTTGTAGTGGGATTGTCTCTGCCGCTTCTTCGCACCTGCAGGGGTACCTGCGCTTCAAACTGCATATCAAAAACCACTTTTGATTTGGGCAAAATGGGCTTATCCAATTTTACTTCCAGTATCGTTTCCAGCACTTCAAATTTTTGCGGCCGTCCATTCATTTTTAAAGAGCTGATCTTTTGATAGCCGAACTCATCGGGCTTTAAATTCTGAATACGATCCTTTACTCTTGGATCCCAATCGGCTCCTCTTCCTATCTGAATTGTACCTTGTCTTCGGCTGCGTGTATCCATCATGCTGCCGGGCTGAAAGGCATTGAAATAAAGATGATAAAATACTTTAGTAAGTGTGTCAGGTGAGTTGTTCCAATATTCCAGCTTCTGTTTGCCGGCAAACTGGTTGGTTTCAACATTCATATCAATGTCCATCACATATTTTACTTTTTGCTGCCAGCGATCAGGTTGCGCAATACAAAGTGTAATATCTATAGTTCCAAAAATGAGCAAGCAAAGTTTTCTAATCATGCCTTAAACTTTTTTATAAACGGTAAATATCGGAAAATGCATTTTATGTCAAAATCAAAAAATGATACTTGGCCCTATAAAAGCAAAAAACTTCCCTTGCAGGAAGTTTTGTTTTGAAAATGAAAATAAGTTTATAAAGTAACAGATTCGCGGAGAAGCCTGCCTTTGGTATTGAAATAAAGATATTTTTTTTCTACTCCATTCTTTTTTGCTTTCAGTCTGTATTGTTCCGATCCGCCGGGTAAATATATTACTGCCACATCTTCCACTTCACGGTCTGCATATTTGCTTTTATCAAATCCTGTTTTTACTTCATCAGGAAGTTGGACAAAACTCCATTCTTTTACCGTTTCCTTCCACAAGCCCTTATTGGTGTAGGAAGCAACCATCTTTTCACCATCCAGTTCGAAATGTACGTCTACTCTTACCAATTGATCTTTATAATCAATATCAGATGCCCCTTTATATTGATTGGAAAAAGTTTCTTCAACCGCTTTGGGTATTTCTCTTAATTGCGAAAATGAAACGCCTGAAAATATCATCAAACTGACAGTCATTAATGCTAATCCTTTTTTCATAAAATATTCTTTTATTGTATGCAAAGTTGCAAATCAATAGCAGATCAAAACCATGCCAGTATTTATTTTAAGTTTAAATTATCATTTTTCTTTACCTGCTACCACGATTACTATTTCACCTTTTATTTGCTTTTCTTTAAAATAAGCTGCTACTTCAGACAATGTACCTCTTTTATTTTCTTCGAACATCTTGGTAAGTTCGCGGCTGACGCAACATATTTTTTCATTGCCAAAATAATTACAAAACTCTTCCAGTGTTTTTACCAGCCGCATAGGCGATTCATAAAAGATCATGGTTCTTTCTTCCTCTGCTAATTGCTTCAGCAGAGTTTGCCTTCCTTTTTTTATTGGCAAAAAACCTTCAAAGACAAAACGATTAGCAGGAATGCCGCTATTGACCAAAGCAGGAACAAAAGCAGTTGCTCCTGGCAGGCATTCTACTTTCACACCGGCTTTTATGGCTTCTCTTACCAATAAATAAGCAGGGTCAGAAATAGCCGGTGTTCCTGCGTCGGTCACAACTGCCATTGTTTTTCCTTCCTGCAATTGTTTCACTAAATGCTGCACTATTTTATGTTCGTTGTGCTGGTGATAAGGGGAAAGCGGTTTTGTAATTTGATAATGATTCAATAAATGAGAAGTATTACGGGTATCTTCTGCCAAAATAAGATCTACCTCTTTCAATACTTCTATAGCACGAAGCGTAATGTCTTTAAGATTACCGATAGGTGTGGGAACAAGGTAGAGCCCGGCTGTCCCCTGCCGATTGGCGGAGAGACTTAGGTCGTTATTATCAACTTCTTTTTGAGAACTGTTCAAAGAAGAAAGACATTTATTTTATAAGATTTTCAACTGGGGAATTATATTTCAACTTCAAAATATTCCATCACAGGATTGGCCAATAATTTTTTACTGGCTTCCTCAGCTATTAGTTTTGCTTTTTCTTCAGAATCGGCATTTACCTGCAAAGTAATGTTCTTACCTACTCTTACATCTTCCACACCGTTTAATCCCAGGTTTTGCAGGCCACCCATTACGGCTTTTCCCTGCGGATCTAATAACTCTTTCAAAGGCATTACTTTTATCTGAACAGTATATGTCATGCAATTTTATTTTTGAAGGCCAAAGATACAATAACGTAAGCGATGAAGACAACCGGAATGGCTACCCATTTTAAAGCAATAGCAGCAAAAACAGCAATGGCTGCTAAAATAATTTTAGGCAGGTTGTTTTTTAAACCGCTGTCCTTAAACTTGAGGCTAAGCAATGGAATGTTACTCACCATCAGATAACTTAAAAGTATGATGATGCCATAGAGCAACCATTGATTAAATAATACTTCCTGTAAATTGAATTGCTGGTAATGAACGATAAGTGGTAAAGCAGCAATAGCGATACCGGCTGCCGGTGTGGGCACACCTTTAAAAGAATACTGTTGTGACGAATCAATATTGAATTTAGCTAAACGCCATGCTGCTGCACAAGAAAAAATAAATGCAGGCAGCAAGGCAACAATTGAAACATCAAGGCCATTTTCTTGCTTAGCAAAACTTATGCGCAGAAACTGGTAAAGAATAAGACCCGGCGCTACACCAAAACTTACTACATCAGCAAGCGAATCCAGTTGCTTTCCCATTTCGGAAGTGGCTTTGAACAAGCGGGCAACAAATCCATCTAAAAAATCAACTAAGCCTGCTGCAAAAATGAAAAGAGAACCCATTGCAATCTTTTCCGGAAGATCCCATGATGTAAAACCATCTCTTTCCACATAAACGATGGATTGACCGGTTTGCAGGATCAGAACAATAGCGATACAGCCAAAAACAAGATTAAGCAGTGTAAAGAGATTGGGAATTTGCTTCATGCCGGAAAGATAGATTTTATTTTTGCACGGGTATATTTATTATTGTTTTTAGCCCCATGGAAATTCACCATAAAATTTTCATCGGTATTAGTATAATTTACCTCGAAAATTTTATGGCTCACTTCATTAGTAATTCAATCTCTTCTGCCGTTATCGGTATATTCTTCATCAGATCTTTATTCCCGTTTCTTGTTATCCAAACATTGTTCTCGATACGAATTCCCATTTGTTCTTCTTCAATATAAATACCGGGTTCTATTGTAAACAGCATACCTGGTTTAATAGGCTCCGTTCTTGTGCCGAGATCATGTACATCAATACCCAAATGATGCGATATGCCATGATATAAATATTTGCGGTAAGCCCTGTTTTCAGCGTCTTCATTTTTTACATCAGTCTTTTTAAGCAACCCAATTTTCAAAAACTGCTGTGTTGCTTCCTCTCCTATTTTATCGGTGTAATCTACAATGCTAATACCCGGCTTTAGTAAACTCTTGGTATAATCATGCAAATGCAAACAGGCATTATAAACAGTTTTTTGTCTGCGGGTAAATTTGCCATTTACCGGCACCGTTCGTGTAAGATCAGCATTGTAACCGCCATATTCAGCGCCAAAATCCATCAGCACCAGTTCGCCATCTTTACATTCCTGGTTATTGGAAACATAGTGCAATGTTCTTGCCCTGTCGCCGCCGGCTATGATGCTTCCGTAACCTTCGCCACTGGAACGTTGTGTCAAAAAAGAA
>Ga0187893_10002467_pt1 | contig 40624 bp, 30 predicted proteins | sample MA1701074metaG_FD_139574 | JGI IMG/M metagenome (GOLD analysis project Ga0187893, IMG submission 139574) | White microbial mat communities from a basaltic lava cave in the Kipuka Kanohina Cave System on the Island of Hawaii, USA - MA170107-4 metaG ...
GCCTGGGCTGCGAACTTCGCGCCACCAGCGCTGGCGGCCGAACCGAAGAGATTCTCTGGAAGGTCCTGACCCATGACCTGAGCATCCTCAGGCGTGTCGCTTGAGGGTTTCAACGGAGCAACCCGTTCCCAAAGGTTGCCACGACGTTCCGTCCCATCGCGCGATGCGACTCGCGGAAACGCCGTCGGCACTCATGAAACTCCCGCCCGCGATGAGTTCTTCGTCGAACACCGTCAGCGCGCGTACGGCGTTGTCCATTCCACCGGCGAGCGGTTGGAAACTCAGTCCATTCCAGGCAGCGATATAATTCGCGAAAACTCCAGCCGCGACGGTAAACTGTCCTCCAAGGATGAGCCGATCCCGATAGAACGACAGCGCGTATACAACCGGATTGGAATGACCGTAAACGCCGGCGTGCAACTGTTCCCACGCCGTTCCGCCCCAACGAGCAATGTTGCCCAGCGCCATATTGCCGGTGTAACCGAACGTGCCCCCCGCGTAGAATGAATCACCAAGTGTAAGAATTGATCTCACGTCCCCATTAACCGTCGACAGATTGTGATACTCCTCTCGCGTCCAAACGACGATCCCCCGGCAGGTGGGTTGGATGGGCGAAATAAGGTTTCCGCCAAGAACGAGCGTGCCGTTCCACTCCGCAAGCGCGTAAACGCGAGGAAACCCCCTCCCGCCAATACCGCGGCCGAACGAATACCACGTATCGCCGTCCCAACGAGAAATGGAATGAGCGGCTACGCCGCCGGCGACGAGGAAATCGCCACCCGAGACCAAGCCGCCTCGAAACACCGTCATCGCCCTCACGAAGGCAGTTCCGTCCCCCTCGACTCCGGAACCGAGTGCTTGCCACGTTGTACCCGTCCAGCGCGCAATACGATTGAGTTGTGTGGCGCCGCTTGAGGAGAAATCCCCACCGGCGATCAGGTGTGTCTCGTATACAAAAAGAGACATAATCTGATTGCTCAGCCCCGCTCCCAGGGGCGACCACGCCATGCCGTTCCATCGCGCGATGTTTGTGGCGCTGGCGCCGCCGGCCGTGGTGAAAAATCCCCCCGCGTAGAGGTCCCCGTTGTGCACCGCGAGCGCGGTGACGAGCGACGAGCTGCTTGTGCCCATTCCCGAACCCAGAGGTCTCCACTCCGTGCCGTTCCAGGAGGCGATTCGATTGACCGTCACCCCTCCGGCGGTCGTAAACGATCCGCCCGCGATCAAGTCGCCCTCGCCCAGAGTTAAAGCGAATGTAGTCAGGGCATGAACTTGCCCATTGGTGCCGGAGCCCAACGGCTGCCATGACGCACCATCCCATCGGGCGATCCGATTTGCGACGACACCACCCGCAGAGGTGAAATCCCCGGCCGCGATCAGGTTGCCATTGTAGACCGCCAATGCGCGGACCGTATTATTCAGGCCCGCCCCAAGCGGTTGCCATGATTCCCCGTCCCAGCGGGCGATGCGGTTGGCACCCACGCCGCCCGCGGTGGTGAACCCGCCCGCCGCTACAAGATCGCCGTTGTACACCGTCAGGGCATACACGTCGTAGTTCATTCCCGTCCCCAGCGGCTGCCAGGACGTGCCGTTCCACGCGGCGATGTAGTTGGCGAGCACGTCGCCGGCGACGGTGAACGCCCCGCCGACAATGAGCAGTTCCGGCTGGGGGCCGGGGCCGTCCGGGTCCCAGGTGGTGACGGCGTAGACGCCGCGATTCATGCCCGGCACACCATCGCCCGGCCGCCAGCCGTAGGTGCACTGGCCCGCTGCCCGGCTCGAGAACGCCGCGAAGACCACCCCGCTCATCGTCGTACAGAAACGGAGCATCACGTCGCCGTCCTCCCTCGCGGCCGGTGCGCCGCCTTCGAGGCCCCGCCCGGATGACCGGACCGATCCCGTGCCGATTATGCAACCGCCATTATACCATCTGTTGGCGGCCGATCAATACCCGCCGCAGAACCTCCGGGATGATCCCCGTGTTCCGAGCCGCGGGCGCGCGCCCGCGGTCCACGGGCTTGCGCCCGTGGCTCGGATGTGCTCCGCCGGGATAAACGCGGCGGCTCGTCATGAGCGCGTGCCGCCGTTTCATTTCGCCGCCCGCCGGCGCGGGCGCTTTCTGAAGCGGGCCGCAAACGGCCCGGCGAAATGCCCCGCCTTGAACACTGCGTCCCGTCCGGCGCGCCCCCGCGATATCATCCCCGACATGAAGCGCGCCCTGCTCGTCTGCCCCGGACGCGGGAGTTACACCGCGGCCGAACTCGGCTACCTCCGCCGCGACGGACGCGACGCCGCCCGCGACTGGGTCGTTGCCGCCGACGCGCTGCGCCACCAGGCGGGCCTGCCCGCGCTGTCCGAACTCGACGCGGCGGAGCGCTTCGACCCCGCGCTGCACGCGGCCGGCCCGCACGCCGGGCCGCTGATCTTCACCTGCTCGGTCGTCGATTCGGTCCTGATCGGCGAGCTGTTCGAGATCGTGGCGGTCGCCGGCAACAGCATGGGGTGGTACTCCGCCCTGCACGTCGCCGGGGCGCTGGACTTCGATCAGGCCTTCGCACTCATTCAGACGATGAGCGATCTCCAGGCCCGCTACAGCGCGGGCGGGCAGATCATCTACCCGCTGTGCGACGAGCAGTGGCGGCCCGATCCCGCCGCGGCCGACGCCGTCGACTCCGCCCTCGAACAGACCAACGCCGCGGCTCGCCACAGCGAGTCGCCCGTGGCGACCGGCGCGCCGATCGTCTTCTGGTCGATCCGGCTGGGAGGCTACGCCGTACTCGCCGGAAGCGAGGACGGCCTGACCGCGCTGAAGCAGCGCCTGCCGGCCACGAAGCGCGGCGGGCGGACCTATCCGCTCGACCTGCCGGGGCACGCCGCGTATCACACCCCGCTGCTGGAGGAGACGTCGAACCGCGCGGTGGAGCGCTTCTCCGAACTGGCATTCTGTCCGCCGGCCATCCCGCTCATCGACGGCCGCGGACACGTCTTCAAGCCGTACATCGCCGACCCGGCGGAGTTATACGGGTACACGTTTGCGCTCCAGGTCACGCGGACGTACGATTTTTCGCACTCGATCCGCGTCGGCCTGCGCGAGTTCGGCCCGGACTGCATCATCCTGCTGGGGCCCGGCGACCAACTCGGCGGGCCGATCGGGCAGATCGTCGTCGCCGAGCGCTGGGCGGGCATGACCACCCGGGCCGAGTTTTCCGCCCGGCAACAGCGTGACCCGTTTCTGTTGAGCATGGGCCGGCCGGAGCAGTTCGCCGTCGTCACGACCGCGGCGGCGGCGACGTAGCGGCCGACGTTTCCCGCGCCGCTATCCGCCACGACGGCCGGCGCTACGGCCGCTCGCCGATCGAGACGATCGCGCAGGCCTGGATGGGTTGCAGTCCCAGCCGCCGCGCCTCGGCCAGCAACTCGTCGCTCTCGGCCCCCGGGCTGATGAACAGTTCGTCCGTGCCCTTGGCCGCCACGTCCGCCAGCACCTTCATGCCCGCCGCCGGCGGAAGATAGAACACGACGCGGTCGATCGGCTCGGGCACGTCGGCCACCGACCGCACGGGCGTCAGCCCTTCGATCGTCTCGTCCTTCGGCGTCACGGGATAGACCTTCCACCCCTGGCGCAGGTAGGCCCGCACCGCCTTGTTGCCGAACTTTGCCGGGTCCGTCGATGCTCCCACGATGGCGACCACTTTCTGCGACATGCCGGTTCCGCGCCCCTTCGATGCCGATCAGTTCTTCACCCCGCCGCGGCGGAGCCGTTCGAGGTGGATCAGCAGCAGCGTCACGTCGGCCGGGCTGACGCCGCTGATCCGCAGGGCCTGTCCGACGCTGGCGGGCCCGACGGCGGCGAACTTCTCGCGGGCCTCGTGGCGCAGGTGAGGCACGGCGCGGAAATCCACGCCGGCCGGGATGCGCCGCTCCTCCAGCCGAGCGAATCGCTCCACCTGCCGCGCCTGCCGGCGGATGTAGCCCGCGTATTTCATCCGCGCCAGCGCCGACCACGCCGCGGTCCGCAACCGCCCATCCGACACGTCTTCTCCGCCGTCGCCGCAATACTCCGCCGCCCATTCGCGCACGAGCGGCTCGGCCAGTACGTCACCGTCGCCCTCGCCCAGCGTGTCGAGCAGCCGCCGCACCACCACGCCCGCCGGGTCGTCGCCGGTGTTCTCTCCGTTCGTCGCCGACCGCGCCGTCAGCCACGCCTCAAACGCCGCCGCCGCCCGCCGCGCAGCAAGGAAGCGCTCCCATCGCGCGTCGTTCGCCAGTCCGACCTCGCGCCCCACCGGCGTCAGCCGTTCGTCCGCGTTGTCGCACCGCAGCAGCAGCCGGTACTCGGCCCGCGACGTGAACATGCGGTAGGGCTCATCGACGCCCTTGGTCACGAGGTCGTCGATCATCACGCCGATGTAACTGCCGTCCCGCCGCAGCACGACCGGTTCGCGCCCCTGCACGCGCCGCGCCGCGTTGATACCCGCGACGATGCCCTGCCCGGCCGCCTCCTCGTAGCCGCTCGTGCCGTTGATCTGCCCCGCGAGGAACAGCCCGGCGACCGGCTTGGTCTCCAGGCACGCGGTGGTCTGGTGCGGCGGGACGAAGTCGTACTCGACGGCGTACCCCCACTGCACGATCCGCGCCCGCTCCAGCCCGCGAATCGCGCGGACCATCGGCTCCTGCACGTCCGGCGGCAGCGAGGTGCTGATGCCGTTGCAGTAGATGCGGTCGGACTCGTAACCCTCCGGTTCGAGAAAGACCTGGTGCCGCTCCTTGTCCGCGAAGCGCACGACCTTGTCCTCGATGCTGGGGCAGTACCGCGGCCCGCGGCTGACGATCTGCCCCGAGTACATCGGCGCGCGGTGCAGGTTGCGCCGGATCAGTTCGTGCGTGTCCGGGTGCGTCCAGGTGATCCAGCAGGAGACCTGCGGCTGGGTCACCGCGTCGTTCAGGAACGAAAACGGCCGCGGATCGGCATCGCCCGGCTGCTCATCGAGCACCGAATAATCCACGCTGTCGCGCGCGACGCGCGGCGGCGTGCCCGTCTTCAACCGGCCCAGCCCAAGCCCCAGCCGCCGCAGACAGCCGCTCAGCCCCTCGGCCGACGGCTCGCCCAGCCGGCCGCCCGGCGTCTGCTGCTCGCCGCAGTGCATCAGCGCCCGCAGGAAGGTGCCGCTGGTGACGACGACGGCCCGCGCGGCGAGCGTCCGTCCGTCGGCGAGGCGGACGCCGCAGACGCGCGGCCGCTCGCCCGCCTCGACGAGAAGGTCCTCCACGCTGCCTTCGAGAATCGTCAGGTCCGGCGTCCGGTCCAGCAGGTCCTGTACGGCCGCGGCGTACAACCCCCGGTCGCACTGCGCCCGCGGCGCCCAGACGGCCGGGCCCTTGCGGCGGTTCAACATGCGAAACTGGATCGCGGCCCGGTCGGTCGCCAGGCCCATCAGTCCGCCCAGCGCGTCCACCTCGCGGACCATCTGCCCCTTGCCGATGCCGCCGACGGCCGGGTTGCACGACATGCGGCCGATGGCTTCCCGCCGGAAGGTAATCAGGGCGGTGGGCGCGCCGATCCGGGCGGCGGCCCAGGCGGCCTCCGCGCCGGCGTGCCCGCCCCCGATGACGATGACTTCGAAGTCCCGCGACACGCGGCCATTATAGCGAAGCCCGGTACGGCCCGTGCCGTGCTGGGGCCCATCCCACCGCGAGATTGTGCCGAAAGTCACGATGCTGTACCGTTCCGGAATCGCGGACGTCGACAATCGGGAACGGGTTGAATGAAGATCGCAGCCATAAGGGAAATCACGCCGGGTGAAACCCGCGTCGCCCTCGTCCCCGAGTCATGCAAGAAACTGGCCGCCGCGGGCATCGAGGTCGCCGTCGAAAGCGCTGCGGGAGAGTCCGCCTGTTTCGCCGACGACCAGTACCGAGAGGCCGGGGCGGCGATTGAGACCGACGCCGCCGCGCTGCTCGGCTCGGCGGACTTGGTGTTCAAGGTCCAGCCGCCGGCGGAGCACCCCGCGCTGGGCCGCCGCGAGGCGGACCTGCTCCGCCCGGGGGCCATGCTGCTCACGACGCTGCTGCCGACCCGCAACCTCGAGACGGTACGCCGGCTGGCCGAGCGGCGCGTGAGCACCTTCGCCGTCGACTGCCTCCCGCGCACGACGCGGGCGCAGGCGATGGACACGCTTTCGAGCATGGCGAACATCGCCGGCTACAAGTCGGTGCTGATCGCCGCGACGGAACTGCCGAAGTACTTCCCCATGTTCATGACCGCGGCCGGCACCGTCCTGCCGGCCAAGGTGTTCGTCATCGGCGCGGGCGTGGCCGGCCTCCAGGCCATCGCCACCGCGCGCCGCCTCGGCGCGACGGTCGAGGCCACCGACACCCGTCCCGTCGTTCGCGAGCAGGTCGAGAGCCTCGGCGCGCGGTGGACCGGCGTCGAAACGGACGAATCGGCGCAGGACGCCGGCGGATATGCCCGCGAACTGTCGGCCGACTTCTACCGCAAACAGGGGGAACTCATCGCCCGGCACTGCGCCGGTGCGGACGTCGTCATCACCACTGCCCTGATCGGCGGCGTCAAGGCCCCGCGGCTCATCACCGCCGACATGGTGCGCGCGATGCGCCCCGGGGCGGTCATCATCGATCTCGCCGCGGAGGCCGGCGGCAACTGCGAACTGACGCGGCCGGGCGAGACCGCGATCGTCGGCGGCGTGAAGATCATCGGTCCGCTGAACCTGCCCGCGACCATGCCGCTGCACGCCAGCCAGTTGTACGCGCGGAACCTCACGGCCTTTGCGCTGGAGTTCTGGCGCGACGGCCGTTTTGTGATGGACATGGAGGATGAAATCATCAAGGGCGCGCTCATCACGCACGAGGGCCGCGTGCTGCACGCCGCCGCCCGCGACGCGCTGGCCACCGCCGGAGCACCCGCATGATCCTGGCCGAATCCACCGTCATCGAACTGTTCACCAACAACCTCGTCGTCTTCGTGCTGGCGATGTTCATCGGCTTCGAAGTCATCGCCAAGGTGCCGCCCATCCTGCATACGCCGCTGATGTCCGGCTCCAACGCCATCTCCGGCGTCACGATCGTCGGGGCGCTGGTGATCGCCGGCCTGCACCGGGGCTGGTGGAGCGAGATCCTCGGCTTCCTCGCGGTCGTCTTCGCGATGATCAACGTGGTCGGCGGATACGCCGTCACCGACCGGATGTTGGCCATGTTCCGGAAGAGGTAGGGGCCGCAGAATGACCTTCAGCCGATTGTTCGAACCCCTGCTCGCGCAGAGCGCGGCGTTCGAAACCGCCGCCGCCTCCGCCGGCATCACGCGCCTCGGCGTCAACCTCGCCTATCTCGTCGCGGCCTCGCTCTTCATTTTCGGCCTCAAGATGCTGGCCCATCCGCGCACGGCGCGTAACGGCAACCGGCTGTCAGCGGTCGGAATGCTGCTCGCCATCGTCGTCACCCTCTTCGACCGCGAGATCGTCCATTACACGACGATCCTGGCGGGTCTGATCGTCGGCACGGTCGTCGGGGCCGCCATGGCCATTCGCGTCCGCATGACCGCCATGCCGCAGATGGTCGGCCTGCTCAACGGCTTCGGCGGACTGGCGTCGGCCACCGTCGCCTTCAGCGAGTACCTCAAGGTCTATTTCGACCCCGGCCGCGACCCGCGCTTCGACACGCTTGTGACCATCTGTCTCAGCGCCCTCATCGGCTCCGTCACGTTCACCGGCAGCGTCACCGCCTTCGGCAAACTCGAGGGCTGGAACGTCCGCGGCACGTCGCTCAGCAGCCCCATCACGTTTCCCGCGCAGCACCCGCTCAACCTCCTGCTTCTGGCCGTCTGCATCGGCCTCTCGACGCTCGTGGTTCGCGATTACGAGGCCGGCCTCTGGGCCGCGCTCGCCCTGCACGCCGTCGCCGCGGTCCTCGGCGTGCTGGTCGTCGTGCCCATCGGCGGGGCCGATATGCCGGTCGTCATTTCGCTGCTCAATTCCTATTCCGGTCTGGCGGCCATGAGCACGGGGTTCGTGCTGGACAATTACTGTCTGATCGTCACCGGCTCGCTGGTCGGCGCATCGGGGATCATCCTCACCAAGATCATGTGCAATGCGATGAACCGCTCGCTGTTGAACGTCGTCGCCGGCGGGTTCGGCACGGGCGAACTGGCCGCCGGTGCGGTCCCGGCCGGCGGCGACGGCGCAATCGTCCGGCGCATGGACCCCGAAGAGGCCGTCATGGTCCTGGAGGCCGCGAACAGCGTCATTTTCGTCCCCGGCTACGGGATGGCCGTCGCGCAGGCCCAGCACGCCGTGGCCGAACTGGCCAACGAACTGATCCGCCGCGGCATCAAGACGCGCTTCGCGATCCACCCCGTGGCGGGCCGGATGCCGGGGCACATGAACGTCCTGCTGGCCGAGGCCAACGTGCCGTACGACCTGCTCGCCGACCTGTCGATCAATCCCGAGTTCGAACAGTGCGACGTGGCGGTGGTGGTCGGCGCGAACGACGTCGTGAACCCCGCCGCCCGGCACAACAAGGGCAGCCCGATCTACGGAATGCCCATCTTCGACGTCGACAAGGCGCGGACCGTGATGGTCTGCAAGCGGAGCATGAACCCCGGCTTCGCCGGGATCGAGAACGAACTCTTCTCGCGCCCCAACACCGTCATGATCTTCGGCGACGCGCGCAAGGTGATGTCCGAGGTCCTTTCCGGACTCAAGCAATAGCGCCCCGCGGGGGCGCGCGGGCCTCACCGGGACCCGGCATCGACCCCATTCGAATCGAGGTCGGCGACCACCGGAAAAACTCCGCGCGTCGACCCCTGACGCCGGCGCTTCTTCGATTCCGTTGACTCGATCGAACCCTCAATCAAATATAAGAGTCTGAAAATAAATGAGTTACAAATGGTGTCCGAATCCGTCCATGAACGGTCCGATTCTCCGTTCCGGCCGACACCAGCCGGTGGAGCGACCCGGTTCCAACCTGCCAAACCGTCCCCGCCGCGCTACAATCCCGCGCATCGTGCTAGACGAGGAGATGGCTTTGGACTCGAACGGCGCGATAGATTTCGACCTGCCGATCCCGGTTTTCCCGCTGCCCAACCTCGTCCTTCTGCCCGTCGCCATTCAACCCCTGCACATCTTCGAGCCGCGCTACCGTGAGATGGTCACCCATGCCTTGGCCGGAAGACCCTTCATCGCCATGGCCTTCCTCGAACCCGGCTTCGAGGCCCGCTACTACACCCACTTCGCCCGCATCCGGCCGACCGTCTGCGTCGGCCGACTCCTGCGACATGAGAAACTCGATGACGGCCGTTACAACATCCTCCTCCAGGGCGTGACCCGCGCCCGCGTCCTGTCCGAGGACCAGGAGCGCAGTTACCGCCGCGGCCTGCTGCGCCCGCTGCTCCCCGCGGATAAACCGGCGCCGGCGGCGGACTCGCAGATACGCCGGCGTCTCCTGCGGCTGATCGAGATGCCGCACCTGCACGGCTTGGCCCTGCGCGGCAGGTGGCGCGAGATCCTCACGTGCCGCTCGACCGATCTTTCCGATGCGGTCGACCTGCTGGCGAGCGCGGTCTGCGGCTCGCCTCATGCCGCGCTCAAGTTCCTCGAGGAGCCGTACGTGTCCCGTCGCATCGAGATGCTCGTGGAAGAACTCAAGGCCTCCGCCTGTCGCGCGACCCCCCTCGGCGAGGCCGCCGCCGCCGCGTCCCGCGGCTGGCCCCGGACGTTTGTCTATAACTGAATCCGACGCCGCGCTTCCGCCCGGCGGCGCGGCGCGACCCGCGCGGGACAGGCGCGGGCGATCACCTTCGTCAGTTCGGCCGGGGCGCTGTAGAGCGCGTCCGGGAACCCCCGGCGGGTCTGGGCGACCTTCTCCTCCGCTCCGCCCACGAAGATCAGCGGCACCGCGCGGCGGGCCTTGCTTTCGCGGAACCACTCGGCCACCGCCCGTCCGTGCGACGGAAGCCGCGCCAGCGAAATCACGCACGCATCCGGCAGCGAGCGCACCTTCGGCGGCTGCTGCGTGCTATAGTGACACGTGACGGTATGCCCCGCGCGGCGCAACGCGCGTGCCTGCTCCAGGGCCTCGTCGCGGTTCCAGTGCAGATAGAACACCCGTGCCACGAGTCGCCGCCCGGCCCCGACCTTACCCGCGCGTCACGATGAACTCCGCGCCGCCGGCGGCCGTCTCCGGCCAGCGAACCAGGATCATCTTCTCCTGCGTGTAGAACCGCACCGCCTCCGGCCCCTGGATGTGCAGATCGCCGAAGAAGGACGCGTTCCAGCCCGTGAAGGAAAACAGCGCCATCGGCGCGGGCACGCCGACGTTGATGCCGATCATCCCCGCATTGAACCGGTGCTTGAAGTGCCGCGCCGCCGCGCCGCTGCGGGTGTAGATCACCGCGCCGTTGCCGAAGGGGCAGGCGTCGGCCAGGTCGATCGCCTCGTCCAGTTCCTTCACCCGCACGACCGTCAGCACCGGGCCGAAGATCTCCTCTTTGGCGACAGTCTGGCCCGGCCGAACGCGGTCGAGGATCGTCGGCCCGAGGAAGAACCCGTCGGGCGCGTCGTCGATGCGGACCTTTCGCCCGTCGCGGACCGCGGTCGCCCCTTCCCGCACCCCGACCTCGATGTACGACGCCACCCGGTCGCGGTGCTCGCGGGTGATCAGCGGACCCATGTCGACCGCCGCGCCCGTGTCGGTCCGGCCGACCTTCATCCGGTCCGTGCTTGCCGCCAGCCGGTCGATGAACGCGTCCGCCGCCCGGCCGACGGGAATTGCCAGACTGCCCGCCATGCAGCGCTCCCCCGCGCAGCCGAACGCGGAGGACTGCACGGCGGGCACCGTCTTCTCCAGGTCCGCGTCGGGCATGATGATGAGGTGGTTCTTCGCGCCGCCGTTGGCCTGCACGCGCTTGCCGTGGGCCGTACCCGTGGTGTAGACGTGCCGCGCGACCGGCGTAGAGCCGACGAACGAGACCGCCCGCACGTGCGGATGCGTCAGCAGGGCGTCGACCGCCTCGCGCGCCCCGTGGACGACCGAGATCACGCCCGGCGGAAGCCCCGCCTCCAGCAGCAATTCCACCACCCGCACCGCCGACAGCGGGACGCGCTCCGACGGTTTGAGCACGAACGTGTTGCCGCAGCCGATGGCGATCGGAAACATCCACATCGGCACCATCGCGGGAAAGTTGAAGGGCGTGACTCCCGCGCAGACGCCCAGCGGGTGGAGGTAGGTTTCGCAGTCGACGTCCTGTGCGATGTTCTGGAGCGTCCGCCCCTGCACCATGTTCGGCAGACCGCACGCGAACTCGACGACCTCGATCCCGCGGCGCATCTCCGCCCGCGACTCTTCGAGCGTCTTCCCATGTTCGCGCGAGATCAGCCGCGCGACGGACTCCAGGTTCACTTCAAGCAGATCTCGGTAACGGAACATCACCCGCGCCCGCTCCACCGCCGGCGTGTCGCGCCACGCGGGGAAGGCCGCGTGCGCGGCCTGCACCGCGCGGTCAACGTCCTCCGCGCCGCAGAAGGGCACGCGCGCGATGACTTCTCCCGTCGAGGGGTTGTAGACGAGTGACTCCGACGCCGACCGCGGCTCGCACCATCGGCCGCCGATCAGGGAGCGACAGATTGTCACGGGGGGATTCTGCGTGGCGGTCTGCGTCATACGGGACTCTCCGGTTGCCCGTATTGTACCGCGCCTCAACCGTCCGTTCCGCCGTGAACGACGCGCTCCAGCCCCCGCCGCCCGAGCGGCAGCACGCACGCCGTCAGACCGATCTTAACGATGTTCCAGATCACGAACGGGGCCGCGCCGACGGCCAGGGCCGCGTTCCAGCCCAGCCCCGCCGCCAGCCACGCCACGCCGCCGGCCAGGATCACCGCGTCTCCCAACAGGAGGACCAGCAGCGCCCGCACGATGCCCAGGTCGCCGCCGCGCTCCACCCGCCGGCCCACCAGGTACGCCGCTGCGGGAAACGACCAGAGATAACCCGCCGTCGGGCCGAGCAGAACGGCCGGCCCCCCGGTGCCGCCCGCGAACACCGGCAGGCCGCACGCCCCTTCCAGCAGATACGTCGCGAGCGTCAGGCCTGCCCGCCGCGATCCGAGCAGCGCGCCGATCAACAGCACCGCGAAGGTCTGGAGCGTCGCCGGCACCGGCCCGACGGGCACGAACACCCGCGCCGACAGGGCGAGCAGCGCGGTGCCCGCGACGATCAGCCCTGCCTCGCGCGCGACGCGCCGCGCTCCGCTTGCGTCGGCCGCCAGCCAGTCGCCCCACGTGATGCGTACCGCCGTCACCATGCAGCCGGCCATTATCACCAACCCGGCGCGGGCGTCAACCCGTGGGCGGCGTCCCGGCGCACGCCGCGTCGTACAGGTCCCGATAGCGCGGCAGCAGGCGCGACCAGTCGAATCGCTCCGCCGCGAGCGCCCGCCCGCGCCGACCCATCTCCGCCCGCTGGGCATCGCTCAGCGCAAGCAGTTCCCGCAGCGCCACCGCGATCGGCCGGCGCTGCGGCGAAACCACCCGGCCCGCGCCAGTCTCCGGAACCTCCGGCAGGTTGCACTGGTCGGAGATCAGCACCGGCAGCCCCGCGGCAAGGGCCTCGAGGATCGACATGCTCAGTCCCTCGCTCTGGCTGGGCTGCACGAACACCGCCGCGCGTCCGAGCGCCGCCCGCACGCGGTCGCGATCCAGCATCCCGAGGAACGTCACCCGCTCGGCGAGGCCTTTCCGCCGGGCCGCCGCTTCGAGCAGCCCGCGAAGCCCCTGCGGGTCCGGCCCGGCGATCACCAGTTGCCAGTCGTCCTGCGGACCCGCCGCGTCGAGACACGCCTGCATCAGCGGCACGATCCCCTTCTGCACGTGAAGCCGCGAGAGAAACAGCAGCCATCTTCGATCGGCCAGTTCCGGGTGCGCGCGGACGAGGTCGTCCGCCGCAGGGGCATCTTGAAACTCGTTCGCCCACAGGCCGTTCGGGATCGTTTCGATCCGCGGGTTGAACCCCAAAGCGCGCATGTGCCGGGCCTCGCCCTCGGCCAGCGCGTGCAGCCGCGCCGCGCCGCGCAGGTTCCGGTGTTCGAACAGCCAGCCGATCGGCCGCTTCTTCCACGCGCTGCGCCGCCAAGCCCAAGGCATCATCATGCTGTGCGGCGTCATGACGTATGGCCGGTCCGCGCGGCGCGCCGCCGCTCCCGCCGACCAGTTCTGCCCCGTCCAGAGCCCGTGCAGGTGCACCACGTCCGCCTCTTCGACGAGCCGGGCGACCGCGCGGCCGAAGGCCCGCGACCGTCCGAGCGGGCCGTCGGACGCCGGAAACGTCAGCACCTCCACGCGACGCTCGGTCCCGTGCGGCGGTGGATCCACCGCCGCCCCGGAGGCATTGGACCTGGATGCGGCTGCGGCTGAGTCCGTTGGGTTGCCGAATCGTCCGCCGGCCAGCGCGGCGATGCGACTTTCCACGCCGTGCCTCGTCAGGCCCGCGGCAAGTTCCGGCACGACGCGGGCCATCCCGCCCCAGGATGGATCGAGCGACTGGACGACGTGGAGGACACGCAACACACCGGGCAGGTTAGCGAACGACCGGTCCGCCGTCGCCTGCCGGCAGCCGTTTACCCCCGGGAAACCGGTCACCCGCCGTTCGCCATCTGTCGCGCCGCCCGCCTATCATCGCCCCGATGTGCGGCCTCGCCGGTTACGTCCGTCCCGCCGGACTGCTCGATCCCGCCGTCCTCGACGCGATGAGCGCCGCGGTCCGCCACCGCGGGCCGGACGGCGACGGGGCCTGGACCGCCTCCGCCCTCGGCGTCGCGCTGGGCCACACCCGCCTGAAGGTCCTCGACCTCACGCCCGCCGCCGACCAGCCGATGATCGATCCCGCCGGTCCCTCCGCCCTGATCTACAACGGCGAAATCTACAACTTCGCCGCCCTCCGCGACGAACTTGCCGCCGACGGGGCGCGCTTCACGTCGACGGGCGATACCGCCGTTCTGTTCGAACTGTGCCGCCGGGACGCGACGTTCGCGTTCCTGCCGCGGCTGAACGGGATGTTCGCCTTCGCGTGGTGGGACGGGGCGCGGCGCACCCTCACGCTCGTCCGCGACCGTGCGGGCGTGAAGCCGCTGCTCTACGCCGAGACCGCCGGCGGCCTCGTCTTCGGCTCCGAGATGCGGGCGCTGCGGCCCGCCCTGACCGACCTTTCGCTCGACGCCCACGCCGTCGTCCAACTGCTCACCCTCGGCTTTATCGGCGCGCCGCGGACGATCTTCGCCGAGGTCCGCCGGCTCGAACCCGGCCACCTGCTGCAATGGCGCGACGGCCGCGCCGTCGTCCGCCGCTGGTCGCCCGAGCCGCCGGCCGCACCGCGCATCGCCGACTTTGGCGAGGCCTGCGCGCAGGTGCGCGACACGGTGCGGCGGGCGGTCGCCGATCGCCTCGTCGCCGACGTGCCGGTTGGCGTGTTCCTTTCCGGCGGGATCGATTCGTCGGTCGTCACGGCCATGGCCGCGCAGTACGGCGGCGGGCGCGTCCGCACCTGCTCGGTCGGCTTCCCGTCCGAACCGTTTTTCGACGAGACCCGCTACGCGCAGGCCGTGGCCGAACGCTACGGTACCGACCACACCGTCCTGCCGCTGACGCTCGACGAAATCCGCGCCGCGATCCCCGCCGTCCTCGACCACCTGAGCGAGCCGTTTGCCGACAGTTCCGCCCTGCCGACCTACCTGCTCAGCGCCCTGACCCGCCGGCACGTCACGGTCGCCCTGTCCGGAGACGGGGCGGACGAACTCTTCGCCGGCTACCGCCGTTACGCCGCCGTGCGGCTCATCGAACGCTACGGCTGGCTCGCGCGGTCGCCGCTCTACACGCCGCTGCGGGCCGCCGTCGAACGCCTGCCGACGCGGCGCGAAACGGCCGTCGGTTCGCGCGTCAGCCAGTTGAAGCGGGCCGTACGAGGGATCGACCGGCGGCCGGCCACTCGGTACGCCAACTGGATGCGCATCACCGACGACCGGACGCTGCGGCGGCTGCTGAACCACGCCGACCCAGCGGGCCACGTTGTCGCCGTCGAGCAGTATCTCTGGACACACCGCGGCCCGCCGCGGGACTCCGACGACCTCAACGCCCACCTCCGCACCGAGTGGACCACCTCCCTGCCCGACGACATGCTCACCAAGGTCGACCTGATGAGCATGGCCCACGGCCTGGAGGTCCGCTCGCCGTTCCTCGACTATCGCGTCGCCGAACTCGTCGCCCCGCTGCCGGCCGACTGGAAACTCGCCGGCTGGAAGAAGAAACATTTGCTGATCGAGGCGTTCCGCGCCGACCTGCCGCCGCTTCTCCACGATCGGCCGAAGCAGGGCTTCGAGGTGCCGGTCGGCCCGTGGCTGCGCGGCCCGCTCTATAACATGGCCCGCTCCCTGATCGAGGAAGATCGCGCGCTATGCGACGCGCTGCTCTCGCGCGCCGGAGCGCGGGCCCTGCTCGACGAGCACCGCGCCGGCCGGTCCGACCACACCGGCACCCTCTGGGCGCTGGTCTCGCTCCTGTGGTGGCATCGCCGCCATGCGCCGGCGATTACCCAAATTCGTGAGGACGCGCCTGTGTGAATCTGAATCGGTAACGATCGGCCGAAGCGGCGCGACAATACGACACGCAGCACGAAAGCAAACATCGGCGTCGGACAGGATAGGACGCAAAACGTGAACCACGATCGGCCGGAGAGAATACGAGACGCGAAGCGGGGAGCAATCTTGCCCGGAGAGAACACGAGACGCGAAGCGGGGAGCAATCTTGCCCGGAGAGAACACGAGACGCGAAGCGTCAGCGAGCGCCCTTCGGTGGGCGGCCCGCCTCAATTCGCCCGCGGCGCGGGCCGCGCGATCTGCCGCAGACAGAGTTCCAGCCGATCCTTGACCCGCTCCATGCTTTCCGGCCGATCGTCGCGGTCCGGCTGGAGGCAATCCTCGATCAGCCGCAACAGCGCCGGCGGGGCTTCGCGTGACTCCTCCGGGCCTTCGAGGCGGGGCCGCTCAATCGTGATCCGGCCTCCCCCTCGAACGCTGCTGGCGTTCAACTCGGTCTTCGCCGGGCGGCCGAAGAAGATCAGGTGCATTGTCGCCCCCAGCCCGAACACGTCGGTCCGCGCGTCGAGCGGCTCGCGGGCCACCTGCTCCGGCGCGATGTAATCCGCCGTCCCCTGGATGCGCTCCTTGCTGTGGCGCATCGGGCAACTCTGACCGAAGTCGATCAGCACGGGCCGGCGGCCTTCCGAAACCAGGATGTTGTGCGGCTTGAGGTCCGCGTGCACGAACCCGCGGCGATGAAGTTGGAACAAACCGTCCGCCACGCGCCAGAACGCCCGCAGCACCCGCGAGGTCTTCGTCGCCGCCGACCACTGCTGAAGCGGCACGCCGGCCACGTAGCGCAGCAGCAGATGCGCCTCCACCGCCCGCAGACGCCGCCGCACCTGGCGAAATTCCAGCGACTGCCGAAGGGAGGGGTGATCGTTGTGCCGGCCGACCGAGTATTCGTTGTTGAGTTGGCGGAGTTGCGATTCCCAGTTCGGCGCGTCGGCCGTGATCGACTTGCGGCAGAACACTTCCCCGTTGTAGGCGTGGCGCACCAGACAGACGCGCGTATGCGCGCCCTGGCCGAGTTCACGCACGACCAGCATGTCGTCGATCAGTCGGGACATCGGATTCGAACGCGCGACCAACCGGCCGCCCCCGCCATTCTACACCCGTACCAGGTGTCGGGCCGCGCCCGGCCCCGGCGGCGATCCTTTTCGGGCCTCCAGGGGACGATAATCCCCGATACCTCCGCGCCCGGCCTCAGCCGACTGCTGCGCGGCCCGCACGGCTTGACCGCCGGACGACGCCCCCTACCATGCGGTCGATCCAGCCGCGGACCGCCGTCCCGGCGGGCGGACAAACGGGGCTGACGGCCGGCACGAATCCGGCTGCAACGCACGACGCTGATCGCAGCGTCCGATCGGTGCGACGTGCCTCTAGACCTTTTCCTGAATAGCGCCGCGCGCCTCCCCGACGCTCCCGCCGTTTCCGATCCCACACGGGCTCTGTGCTTTTCGGACCTCCGGCGCCTTGCGGACGTGATGCGCCGGCAGGTCGAGCGCGCAACCGACTATCCGCGTGTCGGCCTCATGCTGCCGTCGTCGGCCGGGTTCGCGGGCGTGTTCTTCGGGGCGTTGTGGGCCGGCCGCACGGCGATCCCGCTCAATTTTCTCCTGAACTCCGCCGAACTCCGCGCGATCGTCGAAGACGCGGGGCTTGATGCGATCTTCACCATCCGCCATTTCGCCGACCTGCTCCACGAAGTCCCCGCACGAAAGGTCTTCCTCGAGGAACTGCCGCTGAAACGGGAAATGATCCTCGAACGCTTCCGCCGCCCGCCGCCGGCTCCCGATGTTTCCCCGGACGACCTCGCGGTCATCCTCTATACCTCCGGCACCGTCGGCGCGCCCAAGGGCGTCTGCCTCACATACCGCAACCTCCGCTCAAACGCCGCCGCCTGCATCGAGGCCGCCCGACTCACCGGCCGGCACCGCTTTCTCGGCATCCTCCCGCTGTTCCACACCTTCGGCCTGACCGCCATGCTCATCGTCCCCGCCGCGCTCGGCGCCGCCGTCCACTACCTGCCGCGCTTCAGCCCCGCCTCCATCGTCCACGCCGTCCGCGACCAGCGCATCTCCGTCGTCATGGCCGTCGCCTCCATGTACGGCGCGCTGCTGCGGCTCAAGGAGGCCTCGCGCGACGACTTCCAGACTGTCGCCTACGCCATCTCCGGCGGCGAGCCGCTCCCGCAGACGGTCTACGACGGATTCCGCGAACGCTTCGGCCTGCCGCTCGTGCAGGGCTACGGTCTGACCGAGACCGCCCCGGTCGTCTCGCTCGACCTGCCCTGGGCCCATCGGCCCGGGACCGTCGGCCGCGCCGTTCCCGGTGTCCGCGTCGCGGCCTTTGATGACTTCGGCCGGCAACTGCCTCCCGGACAGGAAGGCGAACTCTGGATCAGCGGCCCCAACGTCATGCAGGGCTACTACCGCCGACCCGAGGACACCGCGGCCGTGCTCACGCGCGACGGCTGGTTCAAATCCGGCGATCTCGGCACGGTCGACGCCGACGGTTACATCCGGATCACCGGCCGCAAGAAGGAACTCATCATCGTCGGCGGCGACAACGTCTATCCGCGTGAGATCGAGACAGTGCTCGACGCGCACCCGGCCGTCGCCGAGTCGGCCGTCGTCGGCGCGCCCGACGCCAGCCGCGGCGAGGTACCGGTGGCGTTCGCGGTGTTGAAGGAGGGCGCGGCCGCGAGCGAGGTGGAACTGCGCGAACACTGCCGCGGACTGCTGGCGGGGTACAAGGTGCCCCGGCGGGTGATCGTCCGCTCCGATCTGCCCCGCGGCCCGACCGGAAAACTGCTGAAGCGGAAACTGAAGGAACTTCTGTAGCGCCCCCCGCGCCGATTCACGGCGGGTCTGGTCGCCGCTTTACCCCTTCGGCGCACGGGATACAATACCGATCCGAATACGAGGATCGGTCATGCCACTCGACGAGATCGAGTTCGAAGCCGAAGAACTGATGGAGAAGGCCTGCGACTTCCTGAAGAAGGAGTTCCGCGCCGTCCGGACCGGCCGCGCCTCGCCCGGGCTGGTCGAGCACCTCAAGGTCAAGGTCTCCGCCTACGGCGACCAGCCGATGGACCTGCGCTCGCTCGCCACCATCAGCATTCCCGACCCCACGCTGCTCGTCCTGAAACCCTTCGACCCCACGACGCTCAAGGATATCGAGCGGGCGCTACAGGAATCCGACGTCGGCATTCACCCCCAGTCTGACGGAAAGGTCATCCGCCTGCCCGTCCCGCCCTTGTCCGGCGAACGCCGGACCCAGATCGTCGCCCAACTCAGGAAAATGTCCGAGCAGCAGAAGGTCGCCCTTCGCAACATCCGCCGCGACGCCCTCCAGAAGGTCGACGCCGAGGAAAAGGCCGGCGACCTCCCCGAAGACGACGCGAAGAACGGCCGCGAACGGATCGACCGCCTCATCAAGAAGTACGAGGCCGCCATCGACGAACTGACCGCCGCCAAGACCAAGGAAGTCCAGCAGGTCTGAGGCCCGGCGGGCGACGATCGCGCCGACGTTGACAGCCGCCCGGTCGAAGGTACGCTTCCTCCACGAACCGACGGATCAGACCGTCGCTTTCAGGAGCCAACCCGATGAGAACCAGAACCCTCGTCCTCGTTCCGCTGTTCGCGGCCCTGAGCGGCTGCGCCTCGGCCCTGCACGGCACGTGGAAGTCGGCCGCGGAGCCGCCCGCCGACACCAAGTTCGCCATCAAGCAGGTGGTCTTCCGCAACGACAGCACCTACAGCGCGTCGGCCCGCTCGGACGACAAGAATCTCTTCCTGAACGGGAAGTACGACTTCAACGGAATGAAACTGACGCTGAAGTCCGAGGGCAAGCCCGACCGGACCTATGACGCCATCGTCTGGTGGGGCAAGGAACTCGAGGTGCGGTCCGACGGCCAGACCCAGCGCCTCGAAAAGCAGTAGACCCCGGACAATTCAATAGGAGGCGCCAGGCGTCCGCGGGTGTTGTCGCGACGCGGGGCTGCCGCGCTTCCCATGCTCCCTGTTCAGAGAATCCCGTCCGCGAATCCGCCCGTCGACGGCGGTGATGCAGGCGGTTCCCGTGGTGGAGGCGGCGGAGGGGCCTCGTGCCGGGGGGCGGGCAGCGGCGTTTCGCGGGCCGCCACAGGGGCCGTCTGTTCCAGCGGCGAATCCGCCTCCTCGTCGCCGGAGGTCCGCGCGGGCTCTGCACGGGGGCCGCCTGATGCGGGCCGCCGCGGGGCGTAGGTGTCCGACGGACGCCCCGGGCCGGGCGGTCGATCCCGGCGCGGCGGTCTCTCCGGCCGTCCCTGAGCATCCCGCGGCCCGGCTCGCGGCCCCCGGGCACCGGTCGCCTCCACTTCGGCCCGCTCGACCGGCTCGTCCACGTCCCCGTCAAACTCCACCGTCCGCGGCGGCGGCAGGTCGCCCCGGGTCCCGCGCCGGTCATCCCGCCGACCGACGCTTTCCTTCAACTCGGCCACCAGGTCGTCGTACTGCGAGCCCTCGAATTCGTCCGCGTCGTCGAGCACGGCCGGCTGATATCCCGGTTGTTTCGATTTCTCCAGTTCTCCCCGGAATGCCTCCACGACCGCCTTCTGGATCCGCTCGCGACAGGCGGTGTTGATCGGGTGCGCCACGTCCACGTGCAGTTTGGCCCGGCCGGTCTGGTCGCGCGGGGCGCGCCGCTCCCCCAGTTTCGCCCCGCACTCGTTGCAGAAATGCGCCCGCAGGTGGTTCTTGTTGCCGCACGAACCGCACTTCGCCGCCAGTTTCCGCGACGGCATCGCCACGAAGTAGCCGTTCGTCCCCTCGATGATCTTCAGGTCGCGGATGACGAAGTCGCCGTCAAAGGTCACGCTGCAAAACGCCCGCAGCCGCTCCGCCCCGCCGTTCACCAGTCGGATGCGGACCTCGGTAATCTCCATGGTGTCATTCTCCTTCCGCGGTTTCCGATTCCCGATGCCACGTGCAACATACCACAACCTGCACCGCCCCGCCAGCCCGCTCCGCGGCCGTCCGGGCCCAGCCCTCTGCCTCTCCCTGATCGTCGAACACCGCAAACAGCCCGCCACCGCTGCCCGTCATCCGCACCGGCACGCCTCCCAGCCCGTCCAGCCGGTCGTGCAACGCTTCCACTCGCGGCTCCACCCGCCGCGCCGCCGCCTCCAGGTCGTTGTACAGCAGCCGGCGAAACTCCCGCGCCGGCAGCGCCGCAAGCCGGGCCGGTTCGTCGGAGGCCCCCTCGACGGGCGGCATGACCGTCCCGCCCGTGATTCCCCCCGCGTCGGAATGGGCCGCGTACACGGCCGCCGTCGACACACCGAAGGGCGGCACCACCAGCGCCACCCACCCCCGCCACGGGCGTTCAATGATTGTCACCCGTTCGCCCACGCCGCGGATGACGCACTGCCGACCCGTCACGAACAGCGGCACGTCCGATCCGAGCGTGGCTCCCACGTCCATCAGCCGCTCGGTCGGCCAGTCCAGCCCCCACACGCGCGACAGCCCGCGCAGCGCCGCCGCCGCGTCCGAACTCCCGCCGCCCAGGCCGGCCCCGATCGGGATCCGTTTTTTCAGCGTGATCAACGCCCCGAAACCCGGCGGCGTTTCTCCCTTTTTACTGCCATCCCGGGGAGAAGTCGCCGCCCGTCTCAGGGACTCCGCCGCGCGGACGACGAGATTCCGCCCGTCCGTCGGCAAGTTTGGATCGTCGCAGGTCAGCGCAAGGGCGGGAGTATTCGCCCGTTCGACGGTCAGTTCGTCGCACAGGTCGATCGGCGCGACCCACGACACCAAGTCGTGATACCCGTCTGCCCGCCGTCCCACCACGCGCAGCGTCAGATTGATCTTCGCTGGGGCCCGCGCTTGGACGTGAGACGGCGGCGGCATCGCCGCGTCATGATAGACCGCGACTCCCGACCAGTCCTGCGCGACGGGCGCCCATCCCGGCAACCGCCGTCCCACCAGCCCGCAGCGCGAGCAAGGGACGTCCTGCCGGCATGTAGATTCCACCCGTGCCGGCGCTGCGGGCTGTTTGAGGAAGTCTGCGTCGCCCCCTACGATCCGTGTCTTCGCGGGGCGCCGGCGCGACGCGGCGCGCCCGGTCGACGACGGCCCGGTCGCACGCGTAGCACCCCCGCCCATGTCGCAGCCCCCCGCCGCGTCGCGACCCCGCCTGCATCGCCGGCTCTACGATTGGGTCCTCCACTGGGCCGACTCGCGCTACGCCGCTCCCGCGCTCTTCCTGCTCGCCCTCGCCGAGTCGAGCGTCTTCCCCGTCCCGCCGGACGTGCTCCTGATTGCCCTCGTGCTCGGCCAACCGCGCCGCGCGATCTACTTTGCCGCGCTCTGCACGGTCGGGTCCGTCGTGGGAGGGGTCATCGGTTACCTGATCGGCTGGGGGTTCTGGGCCGCCGTCTCGGACCTGTTCTTCCGGCTCGTGCCCGGCGTGACCCCCGAGGGCTTCGAGCGGATGCGCCGGCGCTACGACGAATGGGGCGTCGCCGTCGTTTTCATCGCCGCCTTCACGCCGATCCCGTACAAACTCATCACGATCTCCGCCGGCGTGTTCCGCATCGACTTCGTCGCCTTCGTCGCCGCCTCCGTCGTCGGTCGAGCGGGGCGATTCTTCCTCGTGAGCGTGTTGTTACGCTGGATGGGGCCGAAGGTCCGACCGATCATCGATCGTTACTTCGAATGGCTCGCCCTGGCGTTCGGGGTGCTGCTGGTCGGCGGATTTGCCGCGGTCAAATACCTTCGCTGAAAGTCGCTTGGCGGCCGTTCACCACCGGATGCGCGCGATCCGCCGCGTTGCCTCGTCGATCCGCACCAGTTCCGCGCACAGCGCGAAGCGCACGTAGCCCTCGCCCGCCGGCCCGAAGCCGACCCCAGGAATCGCCACTACCGCCGCCTCCTCCAGCATGCGCGTCGCGCAGCCCATCGAGTCGTAACCCGCCGGGCACCCGGCGAAGACGTAAAACGTCGCCGGCGGCGGCGAGACGCGGAACCCCGCCTCCGCCAGGCGAGAGACCAGCAGATCGCGCCGGCGGCGGTACAGCGCGCGCATCTCCGTCACCTCCGGCCGGTCGATTCCCCGCAGCGCCGCCGCGCCCGCCGCCTGGATCGCCGCGAACTGCCCGGAATCCACGTTGCCCTTGACCTTGGCGAGGGCCGCGATCACCTCGGGGTTTCCGGCGGCGAAGCCCAGCCGCCAGCCCGTCATGTTGAACGTCTTGCTGAGCGAGTGCATCTCCACGCAGCACTCCGTCGCGCCGGGGATTTCGAGGATGCTGGGCGGCCGGGCGTCGAAACTCAGTTCCGTGTAGGCCGCGTCCTGCACGATGATGAAACCGTGGCGCCGCGCCAGGGCCACGGCCCGCTCGAAGAACGCGCGGTCGGCCCCCGCGCCCGTCGGATTGTTCGGATAATTCAGGAACATCAATCTCGCACGCGACAGCGCGCCGTGCGGGATCGCATCGAGGTCCGGCAGCCAGCCGCCCGCCTCGTGCATCGGCATGAAGCACGGCTCGCCGCCCGCGAACAGCGTCGCCGCCTGGTAGACCGGGTAGGCCGGCTGCGGAATCAGGACGACGTCGCCGGGATTGACGCACGCCAGCGGAAGGTGTCCCAGTCCTTCCTTCGTCCCGATCAGCGAGAGGATTTCGCCCGCCGGATCGAGCCGCACGCCGAACCGCCGCTCGAACCAGGCCGCGACCTCGCGCTTGAACTCCGGCGCGCCGTCGTCGTACGGATACCGATGATGCTCCGGCCTGCGGATCGCCTCGGCCATCGCCTCGACCACGAACCCGGGCGTCGGCCGGTCCGGGTCGCCCACGCCGAGGTTGATCACGTCCTTCCCGGCGGCCACGGCGGCCTTCTTCTTGCGGTCGATCTCGATGAACAGGTAGGGCGGCAACTGGTCCAGCCGTCGCGCGCGCGCAAATGTCATCGTGTGTCCCTCCGCCTCTCCCTGACCACGCGACCGCGAATGACGCAAGCAGCCCGTGGGACCAGTCGCGAACCGCAGGCGGGCATTTCGGCGCGGTTACTGCTCACGGTGTAATTCAATCCCCTTCGCCCCGCCCTGCGCCCGCCACGTCGGCCACGCCGCGTCCTGACCGCACAGCAGCGTCCACCCGCCCGCCACCGCCTCAGACAGCATCCGCTCCTTCGTCCGCATGTTCTCGTACGGCAGCAGGTCGTAGGCCATGTTATAGCGCAAGCCCACGTGCGCAGACGTCGGCATCAGGTCCGCCAAGTGCAGCAGGGTCCGCCCGCCGCCGTGGACACGGACGCCCTGCTGGTGCCGCGTATGCCCCGGCAGCGGCAGCACCCTCACGCCCGGCGCGATCTCCGCCTCCCCGGACACCAGCGACAGCCGGCCGCTCGCCTCCAGCGGCGCGAGGTTCTCCTCCCGGTACGTCCCGCTCATCACGTAGTGGCCGGTGCGCGCGTCGTCCCACTCGCCGCGCGGCACGACGTACGCCGCCCGCGGAAACGTCGGCGCCGCACGGCCGGCCGCGCCCCGCCGCGTCGCGCCGCCGGCGTGGTCGAAATGCAGGTGCGTCAGCACGACGAGATCGATCTCGGCCGGATCGACGCCCACCGCCGCCAGCGAATCCGCCAGCCAATGGTCCGACAGCGCGTAGATCCGCCGGTCCCGTTCGTCGTATTTGTCGCCGATCCCCGTTTCGACCACGATCCGCCGCCCGCCTGTCTCCACCAGCAGGCAGCACGTCCCCAGGGCCACGCGGTGCGCCTCGTCCGGCTTGGCCACTCGTTCCCAGAGCGTCCGCGGCACGATCCCGAACATCGCCCCGCCGTCCAGACTCAGCCGGCCGCCGCACAGGAACCGCACCCGCACGTCGCCGAGCGTCAGCGGCGGTCGAACCTCTCCCGGCGGATGATCCCGGCCCGCGGTCATCGTCCGCCATCCTAGTTTTGAAATCCCGAAACTCCAATCCGAAATCTCAAATCGGAACCCGCGGGTCCTCAACCTCCGGCCGGACTCGTTCGACCCTCCGGCCGCCCGCTTGCCCACGCTCGACCCGACGCGTACCATTCTCCCGACGGGGTCGGCCCGGGCGGCAACGCTTCCTCCGCGCGGCGCAGGCGGGGAAAGGGACACCGGCCCGGCTGCAACCCATCGGGCTGGGTCAGGCAAGGACCAGATGACCGACACGACCGCGCAGCGGCCCGGCCCCGGCGCCCCGGCTCCGCCCGACGAATCCGAAGTCCTTTTTCGCCCCGGCGAGCCGTCGTGGTGCTGCATCCGCCCGTTCCGTCCGCTGATCGACGCCGCCGGCTTCGACTGGGCCGACCCCGCGCGCGGCCCGGGCGCTATTCTGGTCAAGGTTGGACGATATCGGCGCATCTGGCGCGTCGAGATCGCCGGCGACGCCTACTTCCTCAAGCAGTACGACCGCGGACCGCCCGCGGCGCGCCTCAAGGCGCTGTGGCGCGGTCCCGCCGCGCGCCGCGAGTGGGACGCCGGCCGCTTCGCCGCCGCGCACGGAGTCGCCGCCGTCGAACCGGTCGCCTGCGCCGGGTGGCACGGATCGTCCGCCCCCGCAGACGCCGCGGCCGGCCGCCACGTACCCGGGCCCGGCGCGTCGCTGCTCGTCACCCGGGCCGTCCCGGGCGCCCGGCCCCTCTGCGACGTCTGGCTGGAGGTCCGCGACGACCCGACCCGTGCATCCGAACTCGCCCGATGCGTCGCCCGACTCGTCGCCCGCGCCCACCAGGCCGGATTCCGACACGGCGACCTGCACGCCCAAAACATCCTCGTCCGCCCGGACGGCGGCCCACTCTTCGTCGACCTGTACAACGCCCGAACCCGCGCCCCCGTCGGCCGGCGCGCCATCCTCGCCAACCTGGCTCAACTCAACCAGTGGTTCCGCCGCCGCGCGTCGCGCACCCAGCGGCTCCGCTTCCTGCGGGCCTACCTGGACGGCCGCCGCGAATTCGCCCGGCTCGGTCCCTTTGCCGACCCGTCGCCCAGCGACCTTCGCGTGCTGCTTGCCGCCCTCGACCGCCGCGCGAGACGGCACGCCCGCGGACTCGGGGCGCAGCGCGACCGGCGCGCCCGGCGCGACGGACGGTATTTCACCCGCATCCGCCCCGCGCCGCGCTGGCGCGGGATGGCGGTCCTCCAGACCCGCGCCCCGGGACCCGGCGACCGTCCGCCCGGCGCGGAGCCACCGACCCGGCGGTTCCGCCGAGAAGACTGGGAGCGCTGGCTGGCCGATCCGGGACGGTGGACCGATCCGGCGCGGACTCAGGTCCTCAAGGAATCCCACAGCGGCCGCGTCTGCCTCGCCGTGCTCGATGCCCTTGACGGCCCGCTCCGCGTCGTCGCCAAGCGTCCGGTCCCGCGGACGGTGCTGCGGCGGTTGATCGCCTGGTTCGGCCCGTCGCGAAACCGCCGCGCCTGGCGGCGGGCCTGGGCCTTGGCGCACCGCGACCTTCCCGTCGCCCGTCCGCTCGCCTATGTCGAGCGCCGCCTCGGTCCCATCCGCACCGACGGCCTGCTGCTCACCGAATTCGTGCCGGGCGCGGCCGACCTCGAGGCGTTCCTGCTTCAGGTCGCGGCCGCCGCCCCCCAGCCCGGCCCGCGCCGGATCAAGGACGGCCTGATCGATGCAATCGTCCGCCTCCTGGCCGACCTGCACGAACGCGGCTTCGTCCATCGCGACCTGAAGGCGGGAAACCTGCTGGTCCAGCCGGCCTCATCCGAATCGACCGCCTTGCCGCTCCGGCCGCACCTGACCCTGATCGACATGGACGGCATCCGGCGGGCGCGCACATTCTTCAACCGCCGGATCCGACCGGCGTCATTTCGCGGGCTGGACCGCGCGGCCGTACGATTGGCCCTGAGTCTGGCCGACTGCCCCATTGTCACGCGGACCGATCGCCTGAGGTTCCTGAACCGGTGCCTGCGCGCCACCGCCCGGATGAAGACCGCCTGGAAGGACCACTGGCGCTCCCTCGACGCCCGTCTTTCCGCCGGAAGGGCGCGCCACGCGCGCCGGCGCGACTGGAAACTCGCACACTACGGCCGCCCCTGAAGGGCGGGGGGTGGAACGAGCCGTCCCGGTCCGGACGTTTCCGGTCGGGTCCTGCGCAAAGAAAACGACCTTCCGCGGGGCCGCCGCGGAAGGTCGTGGGATGGTTCACTTCGGTTGACCCGTCCCCGGCCGGGACACCCGGCACTATCGAGGGGGCGGATCAACCGCTCCTTTCCCCGCCCCGCGTCATGGCGGGTTCAGCGGGCACGCCGTGCCGGGGTCGGTCTCGCCCGCCGCGTTGTTCCGCGGACAGGACGCCGTGTTGCCCCAGCCGAGCATGGCGCAGACCATGCGGTCGACGTCGGCACTGGTGAAGGTGCCGCTGTTGTCCATGTCGCCGCACGCACAGCCCGAGGCCGCGACGCTCCCGCCGATGTAACAGCGGACGAAGTCCTGGAGGTCGCCGCCGTTCACCACGTTGTTGCCCGTCATGTCACCACGACAGGTGGCACATTGCGGGACGACGGCGCAGTTATCCGGGATGCCGTCCATGTTGACGTCCGGGCCCGACCCCATCGCGTCATACTCCAGTATGCGGATGTTGTCGAACGTCCCGGTGCCCGGAGAGAGCAGCGGCGACGCCGTGATCCGGTTGTCGGTCCGCATCTCGAGTTGCCGCACGTTGGTGGCCACGATCGTGCCCACCCGCATGGTCTGCTCCGGCACGTTGTCGAAGTTGGTGTCGATCCCGATCAGCACGTTTGTCCCGTTGGCCACCGAGTCCGGCGTCAACGGGCTTGGGATCGGCCTCGTACCGTCCACCTCGACGATCAGCCGGAAACAGGTGTTCACCGGCCAGACCAGCGGCATGGTCGGATCCTGTACCGTGCCGAACGAGCGGAAGATTGCCACGCCGCCCGACGCAAACCCGGTCGCGACCTGCACCTGGTTCGACTTCAGGAAGCCCAGGGCGTTTCCGTTCCGGTCCTGGTCGGCTCCGTAGTTGATCCCCGTCCGCCCGAACCGCAGCCGGGTCGAGAAGAACAGGAAGTCGCCCAGGGTGATAAACTCAAACGTGGTTCGTCCGGGCTCGATCCTCATGTCCGCCGTCACGCGCTGCCGCGAAGAGTGGTAGTACGGCTGCGACGTGGGCACGTTGAACGACCCGCTGCGGATGCGCCACGTGTTGGTCCCGTTGGTCGGGATCAGTTCGTCGACCAACATCCGCACGGACTGGAGGTTCGTCCCCGGTCCGCCGGCACACTGGCTGGCCGGCCCGCACGTCCCGGCGCTGGACACCTCGGCCACCGAGGGGTCGGGCAGCAGGAACGTCCCCAGCGCGACGAGCGACCAGTCGGGGTCGTCCAGCGTCGTGTTGAGGTTGTCGTCCGCTGCCATCGGGTCGGTCGTCGGCTGCCCGGCGATCGGGTTGGCCGTCGACCACGTCGGGTTGCTCCCGTCGTCCTCGATGTCATGGCACATCCGAACGCGATCGAGGTTCGACACGACCGGCGTCCCGCCCAGCCGAACCGGCTGGAGACCGCCCGCCGTGCCCACCAGCGGGGCCGCCTTCGGCACTTCGCACTCGTCCGGGGTCCCGTTGGAATTGCAGTCGAGACTGCACGGGCGCCGCTTCGCCTCCACAGAACTATAGATCGGCCGCAGCGGCGTGGCCGCCGTGCCGGCGTTCGGATCGCACAGTCCGCCGGCCGCCGCGAGGATGTCGCAGTTGTCCGGCGCCCCGTTCGAATTGCAGTCCGCAGACGTGCCCGCGAGGATGTCGCAGCCGTCCCGGATGCCGTTGTTGTTGCAGTCGGCCAGCCGGTAATCGAACACGCCCGCCTTGCGGAGCCGCAGGCAGTCCACATAGAACGGCGCGCTGGGATTGCGGTTGTCCGAGGTCACCATGAAGCGCAGGGGCGAGATCGGCAACCCGACCGGCGGCGGGTCGGCGTAGGTCCAGTAACTCCACACCGTCCCGTTCAGGTCGTAGGCAATCTGACCGCGGGCGACCGTGAGGGGCGCCACATCGGCGTTCTGATCATCCGACGCGCCGTCCACCCGCATGCCCACCGTGTGGCAGTCGCCGTTGATGGTCTGATTGCCCGTGAAGAGCAGCCCCAGCCCCGTGGTGAAACTGTTGATCACGATCTGTCCGCCCGCCGCATAGATGCCCACGCCCGCGATCAGATTCGGGGCCGTCGGGAACGTCGGCGTCCCGAAATCGTCGGCCGCGAAGATCTTGAACTCGTCCAGCGTCGTGACGGTCGTGATCTGGAAGTCGGCCTGCGCGTAGGTGATCGGCCGACGATCGGTCGTGATCAGCGGACCGAGCGCCCCGTACGCGAAGAACGACGTGTCGCCGTTTCCGCCCGAGGGCAAGTCCTGTCGGAAGCGCAGGGCCTGGCCGGCCATGCCGGGCGGCCCGCCAATCTGGCAGGTCGGCGCGGTGGCGATATCCGGCCGGTTCGCGCCGGTCGGGAATCCCGAGGCGCCATTGGCCGCAAAGCCGATGTCGGTCGGGAGCACGATATCCCAGCCGTTCAGTCCTCCGACTCCGATGGCCGGGTTGGTGTCGATTGCCGACCCGAGGGTGTAGCCCTCACCGGCCTCGAAGCAAATCCGGCCCAGCGGCATCCCGCCGTTCGGGACCTGGAGTTCGCCCTGCCCCGTCTCGCACGTGTCGGGGATGTTGTTCTGGTTGCAGTCCGGCGCGCCGGCCGCGATCTCGCACACGTCCGGCGTCCCGTCCCCGTCGCAGTCTCCCTCGCACGAGTCGTCCACCAGGTTGCTGTTGCAGTCGGCGAACGCCCCCTCGCACTGGTCCGGGGTGGTGTTGCTGTTGCAGTCGCGCGTCCCCTCGCAGATGTCCGGCGTGCTGTTCGTATTGCAATCGCCCACCAGCCCCGCGGCGATGTCGCACTCGTCGGGGATGCCGTTCGTGTTGCAGTCGCCCGAACAGGTGCACCGCGGAGACGTCGGGTTGGCGGCGCAGTTGCCCGGCAGCGGGTTCGGCGGGCTGGTGCACGGTCCGCCGTTCGCCACCCGGATGTCCTCCCAGTCCGGCCGGCCGTTCGAGTTGCAGTCCTTGTCCTGGACGCAGTCCGCGACGAAGAACGCCACGTGACCGGTCTGCCCGCCCATCTTCTGGGTGAGGAACGTCCGGTTCAACGCGATCCCGATGACGTCCAGGTTGTCCACCAGGGCCGTATCGGCGTTAACCAGACCGCTCTCGTGGGCGTACTCCAGTCCCTCCGCGACGCAGATCTGCTGGATCGTGCCCGTGGTCAGGCCCAGCGTCTGGTAATCGACTTTGCCGGCATAGACGTGGTCCACGAGTTCATCGTTCGTGGTGTTGGAGTTCGCGTCGGTCAGCGACGCGAACAGGTTGTCGATCTGGCAGTCAAAGTCCGCCGGGTTCTTGTTCTGGGCGACGATCAGCGCTTCCAGTGCCGTGCGGACGTCGGGGTTCGGGCTCCCGCTCACGATGAGGGGAACGCCGCCCATTTGCGTAATGGTGTAACTGTTGTTCTTGAACGGCGCGAAGACGTTGATCCACCGGTTCCGCGGGATGTTGGGCAACGTCTTGAGTTCATCGCCGTTGATCAGCGCGGTGCCCGCCCCCGTCGCGCTGTTGGTCAGCAGACGGTAGTGCAGGCCCTCGGCCCCGTAATCGCAGCCCTGCGGCGGCGCGGGGTCGCACACGGCGGCCAGCGGACCGCCGTCGCCCTGATACACCCGGGCGTTCGGGTCGGCCGCCGCCTGGAAGACGCAGTACACCATGTTCGCGCCGATGGTGGCGAACGTGCCCAACCCGGTATTCAACTGGGTCGCCCAGAGGTTCGAGTCTCCCTGGTTGGTGGTCGTCCAGCGCCAGTCCTGGCCCCCGGTCGGCAACGGCGGAGAGGTCAGACTGGTGTTGTTGAAGATCGCGCACCACAGCCGGCCGCGCGCGCCTGAATTCACGGTCACCGGGAACAGGAAGTTGTATTCGTACCGATAGGCCTTGAGCGTATTGCCGCTCGGGAACGTAAAGCCACCGTCGGTCCGAATGGCGGCATTCCCGATGCCCTCGATCAACAGGGCCCCGAAGGCGAGATCCGGCCGGGGCGGTCCCGGCGGCACCGCGATCGCGGCGTTGTCCCGCCAGAACTCGATCGTGAGCGCATCGGCGAACCCGGGCAGGTCGTCAATACTGTTCACGCCGGCCGCGGCGCGGTTGTAGCCGCCGAACCAGACGATCTTGCCGACCTCGATGTCGGTGTTGGCCGGCCACTCGATGTGGTCGAACGTCTTGCGGTTCACGGTCCCCTTGACGTCGGATCGCGCGCCGCCCAGCGTCCCGGACGCCGGATTGCATCCGCCCGTCGACACGGCCAGCGGCGTGCTCACCACGTTGAAGCCCCACGTCCCGCACACCAGTTCATCGGGCAGCGGCTTCAGTTGCGGCGGCTGCGTCGGGCAGCCCTGGATCTCGATCGGGGCGCGGATCGCCAGCGACGCCCAGTTCCGGTCATAGACGGTCGGGTTGACGCCGTCGCCATCCGCCCCCTGGAGCGTCGCGTTCACCTTCGTGAATCCGGCGCTCGTGACGTTGGGCACGAAGTTCCGGTCGCCCGGCACGATCCCGTCCGGGTTGACCCCCAGGGCCAGGAACGTCCCTTCCGGATCGATCACGTACGGGGCCCGGCAGGCCGGAGCGCAGACGGGGTTGGCCACGCCGTCGTTCCGGGCGCCGATCGAGAGATTCAGGACCCCCGTGACCGTCAACTCGCGCGGGAACACCAGGTCCGGCGTGCCGATCGCGCTCTTGTAGAAAATGACCCTCGGCCGCAAGCGCCAGATCGCCCAGTACACGCCCCCGGTCGCGAACGACGGGTTGCCGCCGGAGTAGAAGGTGGCCAGAGAATACTGTGTTCCCTGGTCGGCGGCCTGGACCATCTGGGCCTCCCAGGCCTCGCTCCAGCGGCGATCGAGGTATCGGACCTGGATCGGACTGCAACTGCGGAACTTGTAGCGGGTCACGATGTAGTTGTTGTCGCCCGCGGAGACTCCGGTCTGCGACAGCGTGACCGGCAGCAGCCGCTGCACCTCGAAGTTGAAATCGGAAATCGCCGGGTCGATCGAATCGGCCTCCAACTCCACGTAGCCGGTGAACGGCTGGCTGCCCACGTCGAAAAAGCCCGCGCAGATCGGGCCGGGGGGCGCACAACCGCCGGGAAAAATCAGCGGGCTGTAGTTGAGCAACGGGTTATTCGCGTGCGTCCCCGGCGGGGTCCCGAACGTCACGAAACTCTGGTTCGTGCCGCCGCCCACGCCCATGCAGCCCAGCGTGCGATACCGGTCGAGGCCGGGGTTGAGGATGCCGCGAATCTCCGGCCCGAGCCGCACGTGGACCGACCAGGAACGAAGCGTTCCCGTGTCGAGCGCCAGACCGTCGGCCACGCGCAGACGCCACGCGCCGGGACCCGTCCCGCCGCCATAGGCACCGCCGTAAACCCTTCCGGTCATCTTGGCCCCAATGGGATCAACCGGCTTGTACCGGCCGAAAATGCGGAAGTTGGACCGCGCGAACTGCAACGGCCGGGTGATGCTTCCCGGCGGCGCGCCGGTATCCAACTCGCCGTCATCGACCAGCACCGTCAGGCCCGGCGTGTAGGGCGAGCCGGGGCTGCCCCAACTGTTGCCCGTGTCTCCCATCATCGGGTTCGGCGCGGCCACGTTCGACCGCAGCAGCGTCACGGTCCGGGCCGCGTGAATCAGGCGCACGGTCAGGTCGCCGAAATACTGGTGATCGATGCTCATGTCGACGTCGACGTCGAAGATGCCGTTCACCCCGGCCACGCCCGTCTGGTCCGGCAGAACCTGGCCGTTGGTGACCCCGGCCGGGCTGTTGTCCGGGATGTCGGCCGGAATAGCGGTCGAACCCGCCTCGCCGCCGGCCGTGAAATGAGCGAACCGCCGCGGATTCCCGGCGGGATCCAGCACGCCCTGACAGGCAACCGGAGCGGCCGGCTCGCCGGTAATGACGCCGTTCGCGTTCGTCGCCGGGATTCGGCACAGCGACTGGAACGTCGCGTAATCCAGACACGTGATCTTTCCGTCGCCGTCCAGGTCCGCCCGGGTGCAGGGATTCACGTCGTTGACGGAGAACGTCGCCCCCAAACAGCCCCCGTTCAGGTCGCCGATCAGCGCGTCCCGGTCGGCGGCCTCGCTCGGCGTGCCGTTCGTGTTGACGTCGCAGCGGCGCGGCGTGCCCCAGCCCGGCCGATACTGCGTGCCGTGCATGGCGAAGTAGAAACCCGCCCAGCCGGTCGCCGGACCGGCCACGAACACCAGCGGCCCGGTCGCCTGGCCCGGCGTGGTCTCGAAGTAGATGCAGTTATTATTTCCGTTCGCGCCCGTTCCGGTCGCCAGTTGCCGCCCGTCCACGCCGAACGAGTCGAACCCGGGCGTCACCGCCACGACGAAGCCGGTGGATTGCAGGTTGGCCGGCGGATCCACCGCGACCGACATCCGATAGAGGAACGGCCCGGCGGGCTGGTTGAACGGCACGGCCGGCGTGAAGCGCGAGAGCACCGCCACCGGATTGCCGGTGGTCGAGCCGGGAACGCACCAGCGGAAATCCTGAAGCGCCGCGCCCTGAATGATCGGAGAAATCACGCCCAGGCCCGACTGGCAGGGATTCCCGGACGGACCCGTGTAAAGCCGGATGCGAACCGCCACCTGCGGGGCGTCCGTGATGACCAGGACCGCCAACCCGCAGACGGTCGAGGCGACGTCCATCGTCCCGTCGTCGATGACCGAGTGCAGGAAGCCGTTCGGCCCGTCATGTTCGAGGAAGACGAAGTTGTCGCCGTCCGGCTCGTTGATCTTGAAGGAGCCGCCGAATCCGTTGCGCAGGTCGGTGTGGTACCAGGCGTCTTCGCCGCAGGCGATCGTCGTGTGGACCCCAATGCCGGTGCACACGCTCGGGCCGCGCAGTTCCGGATTGACCGAGGTCGGGGGGCGCGTGATTCCCGCTGCCCGTGCCGCCTTTCGCTCCGCGGGGGTCGTGATGTCGATCGGCGTCACCCAGGGCCGGTTCTCAAGGTCCTGGATCGCGTCCTCGCTGAGCGCGGGCTGCCCGGTCTGCGCCACTGCCTCGTCCGACGGCTCGGTGGCCGCCTCGCCCGTCCCCACGACCACCGCACCCTGTTCGGCCGCGCGCGTCGAGCCGGCATTCGCCTGCCCCACGCCCGGGTTGCGAATCTGCCGCGCCGCCTGCGGCGGAACCGCAGGAGTCGCGAAAACCTCTTCCTCGGTGACCGACGTCCGGCGCGGCTGGCCGACCGCGTTGTTATGTTCCGCCCCGGCGACGCCGCGCGATTCCCGGTCTACGCCGGCCTTGAAGCGGATGTCGAACGGCCCCTCGGTTGACTCCGCCGCCGGGTCCGCGGACGGCGCATCGGTGAGTGCATTCACCTGGTCGGCACTCACCTCCAGCGTGAGATTCGACGAGTTAATCTCATCGGAAAACTCGTCGCTGCCGACGCTGCCCGTCGGACGACCGAGACCGGCCGCCGCCGCAATCAGGGCCAGCGCCGCGCAGATTGCGATGCCGTAAGTCGCTGACTTCTTGCCTGTCATACCTCTTGCTCCTTCACCTGGGACCAGTCGCGGTCGCCTTTGTGCACTTTTCCATGAGTCCTCAGCCGTTCAGCCCGCCGGACCGGACGGCACGTCATCCGATTCACGCCTCATGCCTCGGGGTCGAACGAGCATGCGTTTCTGTTTCTCGGGCCGGACCATCGAAGCACCGACGACGGCGCCGTCGCGCGAGCGAAAGGCACGCGTGAAAAGCGCGCCGGCTGCTCGTTATGGGAATAGGGAACAGTGCGGTTCGCGACGAATGTGACCACTTTCCCTGCATCCACCACGCGAAGCGCCTGGCGCACGACCACCGCGCCGAGCGCGTTGGGCTCGCCCACGCTTCGCGTTCTCCTACCCGATAATTGGACCAGAATCCGCCATCCGTGTCAAGTCAAAATCGGCTCGTCCGCTGCCGGACTTGGGACCTGCTTCAGATCGCCGTACCGGGCCGCCCGACCGGGCCGTACACCGCCGAGGAACGCGAAATGCCGCGACGCCTTCTCGCGCCGCGCGTCCCTATAAAGTTGCTATGCCCGCTTACCGTCCCCAGGCAAGTGCCGAAAACCTGTTTCTCGATTCGGTGCAGGGCTTTGTCCCGTTCAGCCGTTTTCGGCCGGGTCGTTGATCGTCCGCCCTTCGTGAATCGTTAACATCCTGCCCAGGTCTCCCGGCGTTTCGGACAGCCCAGGCCCCCTCCAACCCCGTCCGGCCAGGCAATGGACCGCCCCTATCGGCGTTTTGCCTTACAGTGGACGCATGGACCACGAGTCGCTGGCCGACCTGATCCGTCGAGCGAAAAAAAAAGACCCATCGGCGTTCGACGCCCTGGTCGACCGTTTCAGCCCGCGGCTCTTCGGTTTCCTGTTTCGACTGATCGGTTCAGGCGGGGATGCCGAGGACCTCGTCCAGGAAGTTTATCTGCGGGTGGTTCGGATGATCGATCGCTACGAGCATGACGGCCGGTTCGAGGCGTGGCTCTTCCGGATCGCCACGAATCTCGTCCGCGACCGCGCGCGACGCGCCGCGCGCGCCCCGGACCCCCTCGATCTCGAACGCCTGGACCGGGCCGACGTGCGGCGCTCCGCGGCCCACCCCGCCCGAACCGGGGCGGTCTTGTCTGCCGACGATCCGTTGGAGACCGCCGAGGACGTCGATCGACTCCGCGCCGCGCTGGATTCGCTCCCGCTCCCCGAGCGCGAGGTGCTCCTCTTGCGCCATTTCTCCGACCTGTCCTTCAGGGAAATCGCAGAACTGATGGAGACGCCCCTCGGCACCGCCCTCGCCCGCGCCCATCGCGGTCTGGCCCGACTCCGCGCCCTGCTTGAACCGGATCGCCCCCTCCGAAACGCATCGACCGACACCCGACGGATCACGGCGGACCAGCGCATCCACCCGTCGGCCGCCGCAGATCGGACAGGGTCGACCGGGGTGTCGCGCGTGGCCGCGGCCGCACGCCGGGCCGGGGCGGCCGAGCAGCCGCGTGCAGCAGCCGACGCTCGGGTCGCTCGATCCGCGTCGCAGGAACCCAGCCCATGACCGCTGAACGACGATCACCGGACCCGTTCGCCGAAGTCGCCGCCGACGAGGCGTGGCTGCGGACCATCGCGCCGCCCATCGGGCCGCCGCCGCGACTCTCGGATCGCGTCAAGACCGCGCTTCGGACCGAACTTGCCCGCAGCGCGTCGCCCCTGATCCGCGTCCGCTGGCCCCGTGCGGCCGGCGCGCTCGCCGCCGCCGCGATGCTGCTGCTCTCCGCGCTCGTCGTCCGCGAGGCGTCCGTTCGGTCGGCCGAGACACTCGAGCGCATCCGCCCGCTGGAGCGGTTCGCCCGCGCGTTGCAGTCGATCGAACTCGCCGATCCGGCCGTGCAGGGGATCGCCGAAGACCTCGACGCCCTGCGCTTCGGCTCGGCGCGGGACTTCGACTCGGCCGACCTCGACCCGCTCGACGACGCGGAGTGGATCATGCTGGAGGCCGATCCGATGTCCTGAGGCGCGTCACGGCCGTTGTTCGGAGGCGCGATCGGGCGGCCGATCGGCTTCCCGCGCATGGACCGCAGCGCGACAAGTTACTTTGGGTGATCGTTGATCTCCCGGATTCTCGTTTGGGCCTTGAGTTTTGGGTTTTTGTCGTCTGGGTTTTCTTGGTTCAGGAAGATTGCCATGTCTCGACCCCGCGCGTTCATCGGACTCTCCGTTTTCGCCCTTCTGGCGCCGTTGGCTGCGGCCCTCGCCGACGACCCGCCGCCGCGCGAGCGGGGCGACCGCCGCCCTCGGTTGGCAGGCCCGAGACCGGGCCCGCATCATCCACCGCCGGATGCCGAACAGGATCCGGATGCCGGGGGCGATTTTGAGCCGGGACCGGGACCGGATCGACATCATCAGGGACCGATGGGCGAGTGGCCCGGCAGGTTCCTCGACGCGAAGGCGATCGAAGAACTGATCGCCTTTGCCCGGGAGCACTTTCCCGAGCACGCCGAGAGACTTCAGGCCCTGCGCGAGGAGGATCCGCGCGCCTTTCGGCGGGTCGCGGGCCGCGTCTTCCCCCGCCTGCGGCACATGAAGGCCCTATACGACCGCGACCCGCAGGGACTCGGCCGCCTGGTCATCGAGGACCACAAACTGGACATGCAGATCCGCGACCTGGCGCGCCGCTACCGTGAAGCGCCGCCTGCCGAGCGGGCCGCCCTCGGCGAGGAACTCCGCGGCGTGCTCGACCGGCAGTGGGCCGTCCGCCAGGAGCGCCGCGGCCTCGAACTGGGCGAACTCGAAAAGCGCCTGGCCGAGCAGCGCGCCCGCCTCGCCGACCGCGCCGCCCGTCGGGCCGAGATGGTCCAGCAGCAATTCGACCGCCTCACCGGCGAGAAGGACGTTGATTGGTAAAAAATAGACGATGATTGTCTAATCTGGCGGGCCCCGCGCCGCTGATTCGGGCCCCAGCCGTCTCCCGTCGGGGCTCCACGAGGGCACGGTTTCAATGCCCCGTGGCACCCGCCGCGGCGGGGGCGTAAACAGGCCCGACGGACTCGCACCTGCGCGCCCTCCGCCGGTGCCACAGCAGGTTGGGAAACAGCGCTCTAAGACCCGTTCGGCTCCGCCGCCGGCTGCGTCGCGCTCGCCCGCAGCGCCTCCAGCGCCCGCTGCCGTGCCTTTTCCAGCCCGATCCGCTGGTCGGCCGACAATGCCGCGTCGTCACCCAGCCGCGAGCCGATCAACTCCGCCAGTTCGGCCGCCGCGTGCACGTCCTGCTGCCCGGTCAGGGCCGTCAGGACCGCCTCCAGCCGTTCGGCCACCGCGCCATAGTCGACCCGGATCGTCCGACCGTTTGATTCCGTGCGCGCCCGCTCCAGCAGGCCGAACACCGCCTCGTAGTTCCGCGCCGCCAGCAGTTCCTCCGCCGCGTCCGTCAGCGCCGAAGTCGCCTCGGCCTCCCGCTCCGCCGCCGCCAGCGCCCGCGACGATTGCTCGTAATACGCAGCGGCGGTCTCGTGCCGCCCCAGCAACGCATGCGCCCGCGCCAGCGCCGCCGGCAACCCCTCGCGCAACGCCCCCGGCGGCGGGGCCGGACGCTCCGCCAACCGGCGCTCCAACTGCGTCAGCAACTCCACGTGCCGTTCCAGCGAGGTCTTGTCTTCGCGACGGAAATACTCCGCCGCCAGCGCAAACTGTTCGTCGATCGGCAGGTTGCGCGCCACGCGCAGGGTGCTGTCCCACGCCTTCTGCCGCACCGGCTCCTCGCTCTCGCGGACCGGATCCAGCCGCGCCGCCAGCGCGTTCAGGTCCGCCGGCGACCGCCCGCATCGCCCCAGCGCCTCCACCACCGCCAGTCGGACCATCGCCGACGGATCCTCCGACAGCCGCCGCAGCAGGGCCGCCGTCTCCCCGGCGTCCGCCGCCGGGTCCGTCACCTGGCACGCCGACAGACCGCGGATCGCCGCTCTCCGCACGCCCGGCGGCCGGTCAGCCGAAACTTGCTCCTGAAACGCCGACCGGAACCGCGCGTGCCACGGCCTTGCCTGCGTCGCCAGGCCCGACATCCGCGCCATCGCCGACAGCACCGCTTCCAGCAGGACGTCCTGCCCGGCCTCGACCCGCTCGTACCGTCGAAGCAGATCGTCCGCGATTTCCTCCACGACCTCGCGCGGCAGCACGTTTGGATCGGCCAGCGAGCCCAGCGCCTGCGCCGCCTCCGCCACCACCAGCGGCGACGCATCGTCCAGCCGCGCCCGAACAACCGACAGGGCCTCGCCGCCTCCGATCCGCCCGAGCGCCGACACCAGCGCCGCCCGCACCCGCCCGTCCACTTCCTGCGACAGGGCGGCCGTCAGCGCGGGCGTCGTCGAACGATCGCGCAGGTCCCCCAGCACCGCCGCCGCCGTCCGACGCACGTCGGGGCTGGCGTCGAGCGTCATGCTCAGGACCCGCCGCGCCACGCCCGGCGGGACGGGGCGGCGATCGGTGATCATCGCGTTGACCAGCCCTACGCCCAGGCCGCGGACGCCCGCCAGCGGATCGTTCATCAGGTCCAGCAGCAGGCGCTCGCGCTCGGTCTCGGGGGCCGCCTGGTACGCCGACCGCAGCGACGCCAGGAGCCGCGACGCCAGTTGCCCGTTCTCCGCCTCCGTCCGCCGCAGCCGCGACCGCAACTGTTCGTTGCGCCGCAACAGCCAGGCCGACGGTTCGAGGGCCGCGTTCTCCTCCCACCAGCGCCGGGCCGACCCCGCGTCCGGCAGGTCCACGTCGCTGCTGTCGTCGATCTTGTCCAGCGCGGTGGCCACGATCTCCGGGTTCCGGTCGCCCAGCAGTTCGATCAGGGCCGCGATCGCGCGCTTGTCGTCTCCCAGGCCCCCCAGCGCCATGATGCACGTCTGCCGCTGTGCCAGCGGCGACCTCACGTCCGCCGCCATCCGCGCCAGACGGTCGATCAGTGCCGGGCTGCGATACCGACTCAGCGCCGCCGCCGCCGCCTCGCGCAGCGCCACGGAGTCCGCTCCCGTCTGTTCGATCAGCGGCTCCAGCAACAGCGGACGCGAGAGGTTCGTCGCGGCCACCGCCTGACAGACCGCCAGTTTCGCCGCCGACTCCGGGCTCCGCAGCACCCCGGCCAGCCGCTCCCACGCCGACCGCGATTCCATCGTCAGCAGTTCGCGCGCCCCCACCAGCCGCGCGTGCGGCTCGTTGTTCCCCGTCAGCAACAGGGCGAACTCGGCGATCCGCCCTTCCACGGCCCCCGGCGCGGGCGGAATCGCCGGCGAAGTCGCCGGGACCCTCGGCCCCGCGACGGCGCCCGGCGGCGCCCCCACCGCCGCGCGGTCCGCCTGCGCCCGCGTCGGCAGACCCGCGCTCAGCAACAGGATGATGGCCGTGATCCGCTTCATGACCGCTACGGTGCAGGACACCGCCGAACTCGTCCCGATAGTCGTCGGCAAGAGCCGACCGGAAAGATCGGCCGCTTCTGACAGGATTCCGCCTCTTGCGACCCGGCATGACCCGCACGCCGCGCCCCCGGGCGACGACGACCCCGCCCCGCGAACCCTCCCAGAAAGCAGGACCCGCGTCGGGGCTTTACCGCAACGCGGGTCCGGCAGTTTTTTTCGCTGCCATCGGCAGCTGCGTCGGCTGCCTTATGGCAGCGCACCTATTTGAGATGGCACAGATCACCTCCTTTCTTGACGGGACACCCCGACCGGCCGTCCCGGGCGTGCCGCCCGCGATGCCGAGTCGGGCCGGATCCCCCTGCCGGTCCCCACGCTCGCCAGCGTGCCGACCGACAGGCACGTCAGGCCCGCCCGCCGCGGCGTGCGGACCAGCCGCGCGACTTGGCCCCCGACCGGTCGCGCGACGCATAGAGTATAATCGGCCGAACGCTCCCACCCACCCGAAAATTCCGCGCCACGCGGCATGGGCTATCTTCGCAGCGGCCCGCCGCGCCGGGCTGGATCGGATGCGCAGCGCCTCGCGTCAGCCGGCGGCGAGGGCGGCGAAGGGCTGGATGTCGTCGCCGTTGACCTTGCCGTCGGAGTTCATGTCGGCCCACCGACAGCCGGGACCGTTCGCGTCCGGCCCCAGCAGGCAGTCGAGGAAGTAATACACGTCGGTCGCGTCGACCACGCCGTTGCTGTCATAGTCGCCGCTGCCGTCCCGCGGGATCGTGCCGTAGCGGATGTAGTCCCATTTCGTGGTGTTGGCGACCCAGGCGGCCTTGGCCAACCACGTGATCCGAGGGGAGGTATAACCAGATTTCGTTGATGGTGGCTGGACGAAAAAAGGCGGCGTACTCTCGGGATCTGCAGAGGTTCCGAGCCGCCCACGCTGGGCAGAGGAGTACGCCGATGCACAAGAATAGC
>Ga0187893_10002468_pt1 | contig 40621 bp, 40 predicted proteins | sample MA1701074metaG_FD_139574 | JGI IMG/M metagenome (GOLD analysis project Ga0187893, IMG submission 139574) | White microbial mat communities from a basaltic lava cave in the Kipuka Kanohina Cave System on the Island of Hawaii, USA - MA170107-4 metaG ...
AGGATGGAAGCGCTTTCGGGTGGAGGCCTCTCCTCAGGGCTCATGTCTTTCCTGAGAGTCCTTGACCGGGGAGCCGGGGCGACCAAGTCAGGAGGCACGACCCGGAGAGCCGCCAAGATGGTCTCACTCGACGTCGATCACCCCGAAATACTCGATTTCATCGAATGGAAGGCAAAAGAGGAAAGGAAGGCAAAAGCCCTCATCCGGGAAGGCTATCACGCAGACTTTGAAGGCGAATCCTACCAAACAGTCTCAGGCCAGAACTCGAATAACTCCGTCTCAGTCCCGGATGAATTCATGGACGCGGTTATGAAGGACGGATTCTTTGAGACGAAGCTTCGCACGACCGGCGAAGTCTACGAAAGGCATTCTGCGCGAAGCCTCATGAGGAAAATCGCTGAGGCGGCCTGGCAGTGCGCGGATCCTGGGCTTCACTTTGCCACGACGATGAACCAATGGAACACGGTCCCAGGTTCCGGACCGATCCGCGCGACAAACCCCTGCTCGGAATTTGTCTTTCTTGACGATACGGCCTGTAACCTCGCCTCCATTAATCTCCTGAAGTTTTTGGGAGAGGACGGACGCTTCAACATCGAAGGATACCGCCACGCGATCCGCATTCTATTCATTGCCCAAGAAATCCTCGTTGATTTCTCATCCTATCCCACGCGAAGGATCGCCTTGAGGAGTCATGATTTCAGACCCCTTGGGCTTGGGTTCGCGAATCTCGGTGCGCTTCTCATGGCTCTCGGGATTCCCTATGCAAGCGAAGCGGGGCGAGGAATGGCGGCCGCGCTTGCCGCGATCCTCACGGGTCACGCCTACCGGGTTTCGACTGAAATGGCCGGGGTCAAGGGGCCTTTTCCCGCATACCGCGCCAATGAAAAGCCGATGCTCGGCGTGATGAAGCTTCACGAGGATCATGCCTGGAAGCTTTACGAGGATTTTCCTTGCGAACTTTCCGAAGCGGCTCTCTCGGACTGGAAGAGGGCAGTTGAGTTCGGGAGGCTCTGCGGATACCGAAACGCCCAGGCCACGGTGCTTGCTCCCACGGGAACGATCGGGCTTCTCATGGATTGCGACACCACAGGCGTTGAGCCTGATTTTGCGCTCGTGAAATTCAAAAAGCTTGCCGGAGGGGGAAGCCTCAAGATTGTGAACACGGCGGTTCGGCGGGCGCTTGTGAATCTCGGTTACTCCGAACAAGAAAGGCGCGAAATCCTCGCCTACCTCCTCGGCGTCCAATCTTTTGACAACCCTTCTTCCATTAATAGGGAAGCGCTCAAGCGAAGGGGGCTAACGGATTCCGTCATCTCTCTGATGGAGGAGCGCCTTCCTTCGGCCTTTCATCTTTCCGACGTCTTCGATCCGAACTTGGAGGGCGTGAAGCCACTTCAAAGTATCGGGTTCTCCAAAGATGAAATTGAGGAAGCGAACCGCGTGATCCTCGGCCATCACACGATCGAAGGAGCGCCCCATATAAAGGAAGAGGACCTTCCGGTCTTCGACTGCGCGAATCGGTGCGGCCCCTTGGGAAAGAGATTTCTTTCGCCCGAGGCCCATCTTGAAATGATGGCCGCGGTCCAGCCCTTCCTTTCGGGGGCCATCTCAAAGACGGTCAACCTTCCGAACGAGACCACGCCCGAAGCAATCGAGTCGCTTTATATCGATGCTTGGAAAAAGGGGCTTAAGGCGATCGCCATTTACCGGGACGGCTCAAAAGCCTCGCAGCCGCTTGAAGGTCGAGTGGATAAATCAGATCGGCAAGTTCCTCCTATCCCTTCCAGAAGGAGGCTTCCCAAGAAAAGATCGGGCTTCAACTGGGAGTCCAAAGTCGCGGGGCACAAGGTTTATCTGAGGACCGGAGAGTATGAGGACGGCACGCTCGGCGAGATCTTTATCGACATGCACAAGGAGGGCGCGGCCTACCGGAGCCTGCTTAACTGTTTTGCGATCGCCGTTTCCTTAGGGCTTCAGTACGGCGTCCCGCTTGAGGAATTCGTGGACGTGTTCACCTTCACCCGCTTTGAGCCTCACGGCGCGGTCGATCACCCTAACATCAAGCGCGCCACTTCTGTGATCGACTACATCTTCCGACTGCTCGGGCTTGAGTATCTTGGGATCACGGATTTCGTGCAAGTGAAGCCCGACTTAAAGGAAGAGGCGCTTCACGAAAGCCATCAATCGGAAAACGGCGGCGCGGATGACGGGCAATTTCTCGTAGCAGTCGGGGACGCGCCATTTTGCTCAGACTGCGGGCATTTGACGGTACGGAACGGCTCCTGCTACCGCTGCATGAACTGCGGAAGCTCGATGGGCTGTTCCTAAATTCATAGAAAGGGAGGCAGAGAGAAATGACGGAACAGGAACAAACAAAAGGCAAGTACGGGGAGCGTTCAAGGGGGGAGACTCACACGCTTGTCACAAGAAGCGGAACGATCATGACGCATCTCATGAGTTATTCCGCGCCCAATGGGTCCCAGTACCGGCTCCATGACGCGGAGTTCAAGGGAAAACACTATTTCGACTTCAGGAGGTACGACCCGAGGACTAGGGGAGGCGTCCCGACCCAGGGCGGTCTCAGGCTCAACCCAAGGACGCTTGAGTTCTTGGAGGACGCCATGATGCGCTGGCGCAGGTTTTACAAGCAAACCGTCGTCCAGGAGGGGAAGCGTGAGGCCTAAGCCTTTGACTCTCGCAACGCTCGTCTGGGGCCTTTGTCTTCTTGGGGCGCATCCCCGCGCCATCCCCTCGCCCCCGCCTTCTTCGATCTCTCTTGAGCTTGAAGCGGGTGAGAAAACGATCGAGGCCTGGGCCGCCTTCTCCAAAGAGGATCTCGAGAAAGGACTCTCGGGCGTTCTCTGGCTTCGCGAGAACGAGGGAATGATCTTCGTTCTGCCAAAGAACGTGAAGGCCCGGTTCCACATGAAAGGCGTGACCATCCCTTTGAGCATCGCCTGGCTCGACCGGCGGGGGCGGATCCTCAAAATCGAGGACATGGATCCGGAACAGCCTGAGCGAATTTATGAAGCTCCGGATCGCGCCCGCTACGCCCTTGAGATGAACCGGGGATGGTTTGAAAGAAACGACATCAAAGCAGGAGACCGGGTCAGGAGGAAGTCTTGAAGTGGACGCGAGAACCTTTTCATTCATGGAAGGAGGCGGCCTGATGCGGGCCGTGATCCTTGCCGCGGGATTCGGGACGAGGCTTTATCCCATGACCAAGGACAGGCCGAAGGCCCTCCTTCCCTTGAGGGACAGGACTTTGCTCGATTACCTGGTCGAGCCCCTTCAAAGGCTTCCCATGGTAAGGGAAATCACGCTCATGACGAACGCCCGGTTTTATCTCGACTTTTACAGGTGGCGGAAAAGTTCCGGTTACGCGAAGCCACTTTACATCGAAGACAACGGGATTCTCCTTCCCGGAAAAAGGTGCGGAGCCATCCGTGACCTCAAGATCGCGATTGAAAGCCGCCCGAAGGAAGGGGAGGATTACCTTGTTTTCTGCTCAGACAATTACTTCGATTTCCCCTTAAGCCATTTCCTTCTTCCCGTCCTTTCGCATCCGCACTCTGGATTTCTTGGGCTCTATGACGTGAAGGACGCTGAAGAGGCCAGGAAATACGGCGTCGTCCAAATCGATCACGAACACAGGATCACGAGTTTTGAAGAAAAGCCGGCACATCCCAAATCCACTCTCGTAAGCGTCGGGGCTTACTACCTTCCGGGGAGACTCAAAGTAAGGCTTGATGAGTATCTCTCCCAAGGATTGTCCGCGGACAAGATCGGCGACTTCATCGGGTATTTGAGCGAGAGGGAAGATCTCTACGGCGTCGAATTCGAAGGGGCGTGGTTTGACATCGGAAGCATCGAATCTTACGAGAAAGCGAGGAGACACCCGAATGATTCCGCTGATTAAACCGTTCTTTTTCGGCTTTCTCCTTGCCTTGTTTCCTTTGGCCATCAATCCCGAACGGGTCACGCCCCAGGGAATCCTCTTAATCGAATCCTTCGACCATGAGGAACTCCCGAGCCAGATCGGCACCTGGGACCACAACATCCTTGATTCAAATCAGAGCGTCCGAATCGAGCTCGTTCGAGACGACGCGCGGGGGAAAGCGGGAGGGAAATCACTTGCCATTCACTTCGACGTGGATTCTCCCAATCCCGCCATGGTGGGGGTTTGGATCGAGCTTAAAGATCGGGATCTTTCCGCCTTCGACACGCTCCATTTCAGCCTCAAGTCAGTGGATGAGAACCGCTTCCGGGGAAGCGTTGCGGTCCAGTTTACGGACGAAGGCAACCGGAAGGCCTCTTATCTTGTTTCCGGCATCAGGAAGGACTGGAAGGAATACGGCATTTCCTTAAAGAAATTCCCAAGGATCAATGACTGGTCCAAGGTTAAGGAATTCGAGGTCGTGATTGACGACATGAACGCGGTCCCCAAGGAGGGGACCCTACTGATTGATGAAATTTATGTCTCAGGGGAGGTCGCGTGATGAGAACGCTAAGCACCTGGATCCGGGAATGCCACGAAGCTTCCCGGGAGAAAGGATTCTGGGACCGGGAAAGAAACGTGGGCGAGATGCTTATGCTCGTTGTCACTGAACTGGGAGAGGCGATTGAGGCGCACCGGAGAGGCCATTTCGGAATCGGAAGGAAGGACACCTTTGAGGATGAGATCGCGGATAGCGTGATCCGGCTCTTTGATTTGTCAGGTGGGCTCGGGATTGACATCAAGAAACAGATGGAATGGAAAATGGCCTTCAACAGGAAGCGGAGAATTCGCCATGGCAAAAGTTATTGAAGCAGAGAGGCTCCGCGAAAGAATCTTCTCGATCGTGAGAGGGAATCCTTCTTTGATGTCGAATTCCATCCCTGCCGAGATCGGAACCTCCTGGCGGATCGGCCAGGAGCTTGTCTGGCACGTGGAGGAATTATTCGAGTCTCTTTCGCGTGACGTTTGGAGGGAATGCGGGAAGTCTTGGGGTGTCCGCGACCTGGAGAAGGCGTTCAAGCTCTATCTCCGGTATCCAAAGCTTGAGATGCTATCCGAAAGGTGCGCGGGACGAAACGCCTTGACCCTTGATGAACTTTTGGATTTTTGAAAATGAATCTGCCCCACGAGGGCAAAAAGGAGGAAAGGAAAGACAATGAAAAGCAAATTGGTTTTGAGTATCACGCTGGTTATGGCGGTATTTGCAGCGACAAATCCGTTTGTACTGGCTCAAGGAACGGATCTTGTCCTTGCGGATTTCGATTCTGGTGACAAGCCGGCCAACACAGGAGGAGACTTCGGCACCTGGGACAAGGATCCGGATGATGACACCCAAGGCACCCAAATGTCCTTTGAGCCTGACGATGCGTTAGGGAATCCTTCGGGATATTCGATTCGCCTGGATTACGACGTCGATTCCCCGAATCCGGCCTACAACGGATTCTGGCTCAAACTGAACGGTGAGGACGCAAGGGATTACTTGGCTTTGACGTTTTATATGAAGGGCGATTCCTCAAAAGGATTCACCAAGCGGGTCAAGATTGAACTCAAGGATCAAAGCAACAGGCCCTCACCCTACGTGGTTGCGAACGTGACGTGGGAGTGGCAGAAGGTTTCGGTCCCGTTTGAGAAGTTCCGAAAGGTCACCGACTGGAGCCGGATGAATGAATTTGTCGTCGTCTTTGACGACATCAATTCACGGCCCAAGACGGGAACGATTCTGATCGATCAGATTGCGTTTAGCAAGGAATAAGCGGGGCCAAATCCCATGAGTTGGATAAATCCAACTCATGGGACAAAACAAGTGGAATAAAGTTCAGGCTCTGAGTAAAATGCTCTTTGTCAAAAGAGAAACTCCTGGGGGAGGGATCGAATTCCCAGGGACGCTCTCGCTCCAAAGACGCTGTTAAACCGTACAGTCAGAGACGAGCCATGAGAGAACTTCCGCCAGACAGATTGAGGCTTCCGGAAGCGGTTGAAAAATACCGCCGATATGGTTTTACCTGGGATTCTTTGCGTAAGGCCATTGAACGAAAGCGTCTTGAGGGATTTCAGAGTGGTTCTACATGGTACACGACGGACCGTGCCATAAAGAAGTACCTTAGGAGCCGCAATGAGGACAAAATCCCCAAGAGCTATAGAAAAAAGAGTTGATTGAAAATATATTTTTTGATATTATGTGTCTGATTATACGGACACATAAGTAGATTAAAAAGCCGCTGAAGCTTTCGAGGGCACTCAGCGGCTAGCCAGTTGACTGACAGCAAGGCATATGCCCTTTGTGTCTATGGCCATTTGTATTTTAAGCAAAAGGCCGGGGTTATTAAAGTGAAATTTAAGAACAGGAGGCGCTAGGAGATTGAAATACGAAGACAGGGAATTGCTTGAACGGATTGTCCATTTCTATCACACACGGCTTTTTGAAGAGCTGGCGGCCCATGACTATCTGAAAAAAGCGGGCCTTCACAGCCAGGAGACCTGCATCCAGTTTAAGCTTGGATTTTCTGGAGGCCTTTCAAGTGCCATTCCGGATGACCAGGAAACGCTCACCAAACTGAAGCGCCTCGGGATCCTCGATGAGAATCTCAACGAGGTTCTCTTGGATTCCCTGATTGTCCCCATCCGTTCGGAAGGCAAAACCTTTGCGAGCTTGATGGGGATATCCAGGGCCGACGGCAAAGAGAGGTTTCTCCCGAATGACGTCGGGCTATTCAACATCGAGGCCTTAAAAGCCTCCAAAGAAATCTTCCTTACTGATTCCGTATTGAACGCCATTCTCCTTTATTCGATTGGCCTCAGAAACGTCTCGGCGATCATCGGAGAGGCAATGACCGATATCCATCTCAAGCTTTTTGAAAGACACCAAACCAAATCCGTTACCCTTCTCGTGGCTTCGCACCAGACTTCCCGTTTTGCCAGGAGAATCAAATCGCGGGGGATCGCTGTGGGCTTCATCGACATCGATTCAAAATCTCTCCCCAGGCTTGTCGTGGAAGGCCTCAAGAAGGATTATTGCCTGACGCTGGTGAAGGAACCCGAAATCAATCCCGCAGACCCCATCATCGAGGAGCGGGGAGAGGAGATCTATTACGAATTCGAGGATCGTAGGTACAGAGTGCGAAGGCTCGATCCTTTCAGGCTGGATAGCTTAAGGATAAACCTCAAAGCGACCCATCAGGCCCTCTGGCACCTCGACACCCTAGATCTTTATGCCGAGCGCCAGAGGCGGAATTTTATCGGCATGGCGAAGAAGCTGATCCGGCTTGACCAAGGGTTTCTTTATCAGGATCTTTTGAAGATTACGGATGATCTCGAAGACAGGCAGGCACGGCTCATCCTCGAAAAGAAACCCGAGTTCCAGGAGATGTCCTCCCTCGAAAAGGAAGAGGCGATGAAATTCCTGAGATCGGATGACATCATGGCGGAAATCCTGAACGACTTCAAAGCCCTTGGGGTCGTAGGGGAGGAGACTAACATTTCGGCGGGGTACCTTGCCCTTCTCTCAAGGAAGCTCAAGAACCCCTTATCCATCATCCTCTATGGAAGCCCGGCTTCGGGGAAAGAGACATTGAGGGACGCTCTGCTCGACGTTCTCCCCGAGAACGATATTGAGCGCTTTACGAAGCTCTCTCCGCAGGTTTTGTTCTACCGGGATGAGCTCTCGCTCAAGAACCGTATCCTTGTGATCGAAGACGAAGGCTCTTTGAAGGATCTTGAGCCGGTGTTGGTGGGATTGCAACAGAAAGGCCTTTCCTATTCGGTCACTCACAAAGTCCCTGAGACCGGGAAATTAAAAAGCCACGACTACAAGGTAAAGGGTCCCGTGTCGGTCATGGCAGGCGTCTCGGAGATGAAGAGCGTGAGAAACATCGCCAGTTATTTCCTCGTCTTGAAGGCGGATGAGTCGAAAGAGCAGACCAGAAGGATCCTCGCAAAACAGCGCCAGGAGGAGACCCTGGAGGGAATACTCCGGGAAAAGAAAGTCGAGCTTACCAAAAGAAAGCACCGGAACGCCCAAAAACTTCTCAAAAGCTATGTCGTCGTAAATCCCTACGCCAAAGACCTTGAATGCGGAGTGGATGCGCCTGATGCCCGGAGTCTTCAGCCAAAGTATCTGAGCCTCATCAAGGCGGTCTGCCTTCTAAGGCAATTCCACAAGGAAGTAAGGCGGGTTGAGGATTCTCAGGACGAGTACATCGAAGTCGATCTCATTGATATCGAAATCGCCAATAAGCTCATGGGGGAGATTTTGAAGTCCCGCCATTCCTTGTCGGAGGAAGCCGAAAAGGCCCTGAAGGACCTTGAGGAATACATGGGGGAGAAAGCGCGCGCCGAGAAGGCGTCCAGTGAGGGTGTGTCATTCACGATCAAGGAATTGCAGGCTTTCTCAGGCTTAAGCGGCTATATGGCCCGTTCTATCATTGAAGAACTCGTAGAGTCGGTCTGCGTCGAACGCCTGCCCGGGCCAGGGGGCAGGGCGGTTCACTATCGCCTTTCGGGCGGCAAGGGTTACAAGCCCGAGGCTCTGCTTTTGTCTGCTTTTGAATCGGATTCAAAAACAAAAAATGTTCATAAGTGATTTGATGGAAATGAGATCGGATATCGGGAAGATTTGTTTTTGAGTTTTTGACGGATTTCGAGGGCAAAAAAGAGGGCCTCGCGAGAGGCCCCTATGCTGGTTGGCATATATAGGAAGGAGCGTAGGAACGCCCCCGGCGTTCGGTTTTCGCACCGTTTCATGGAAACCCAAGCGAAAGAACTGGGCTTAAAAGAGATAGCCGACTGCCAGCTCAATATGGTGAGCGAAGGCTATGCGGAGCTGACGCGGCGGACCTATTCCTACAATCAGAGGCACTTCATGCAGTACCTCAAGGAAAAATCCGTCGAGAAGCTCTCGGAGGTCACGCCGGAGATTATCAATCAATACCGCATTTTCATCTCCCTCAACCGGCCCGGCAAGGGCCGGCTTTCGATCCGGAGCCAGAACACGAAAATGTTGGCGGTGATCCACCTCTTCCGCTTCCTTGTAAGAAAGAAGCATTATCTTTACGATCCGACGAGCCACATCGAGCTACACGACCCGGCGAAGAGAAGGCGCGTCCGCGAGGTCATGACCGAGAAGGAAATGATCCGGCTTTTGAACGCGCCCAATCCCGAGACGACGATTGGCTTGCGCGACAAGGCCCTGCTTGAGCTTTACTATTCCTGCGGGATACGGAACACCGAATCCCGGCGTCTTCTCGTAAACGACGTTGACCTTGAGACAAGGGCCGTCCGGATCCGCCACCCCAAGGGCGGGGGAGGCGACGAGGTCGTCCCCATCGGAAAAGTGGCCGCCCATTACCTCGAAGAGTACATCAAATACGCCCGGCCCAGGCTTTTGAAAAACGAGCTTGAGGAGGCGCTTTTTCTCAATTACCAAGGCAAGCCTTTCGACATTGCCCTCCCTCCTCGGCTTGTCCAAAAGTACGCGAGGATCGCGAAAATCAAACGCAGGACCGACGCCCACTCGATCCGGCACACGTGCGGCACGCATCTCCACGACCATGGCGCGGACATCCGGGCCATCCAGGAGCTTCTGAGGCATAAGTCGCTTGACACCACCCAGATCTATGTCGAGGTGAAGACCCCGAAACTCAGGAAGGTGATGGAGAAGTGCCACCCAAGGGAGAAAGGGATCGCATATGCTTCCCCTCCTGAATGAGTATTACGACAAATTGTTGGCGGAGGGCAGGTCTCTGCGCACCGCCCAGGGAAACGCCCTCTATTGCCGCTACTTCGCCGATTGGTACGGTTCGGAGGACATGAGGAAGGTGTCCAGGGAGGACATCGAAAGATACAAAATCTATCTCATGACAGGACACAAGACCCGTTATTGGGCAAAAAGACTCGCGGATTCATCCATAGCGAACAGGCTTTACGTCCTAAAAGGCTATTTCAAATTCCTCCAAGAGCGTAAGGTGATCTTCTTCGACCCGACGCTCGATTTGACCGTTCCCACGGTCAGAAAATTCTCAAACGTCCATCTTCTCACAGAAAATGAGATCCGGGAACTGTTTCAAAAGCCCGATCCAAGCACGCTCCTTGGCCTAAGGGACCGGCTTATCTTCGAACTTTTCTACACCACCGCCTTGAGATCGGGGGAACTGTGCTGGCTGAAACTATCCGAGGTCGATATGAAGGAGAAGTATATCTACCCTTCAAGGTCCAAGGGCGGCCGGGAATGCGCGATCCCGATCATGAACTCAACCCATGGACTCCTGGAGAAATACCTCGCCGGGGTCCGGCCCGAGATCGTAAAAAAGATCCGCAAGCCGGATATCCCCGAGCTTCTCATCACAAGACGGGGCACCCGCATGACCCCCTGTAATATGAATCAGCTCTTCCAGAGGTACCGCGACGGCAAGAAGCACATCCATCCCCACGCCCTCAGGCACTCCTGCGCGACTCACCTGCTTAGACACGGTGCCGATATTAGGAACATCCAAGCGTTGCTCGGCCATAACAGGCTTGAAACCACCCAAGGCTACACGAAGCTTACCATTAGCGATTTGAAGGATTTTCACGTTAAGTTTCACCCGCGAGAAAAACTCTACCGAAAAGCCCGCAAACCCACCCTTTAGTCCACCTGGCGTCTCCTAACAAATCGAGCTTTTGAAAGAAACGAAGTCCGTCTTGTAAGATTTTGTCCACTACCCGAATTGGGTCAAATAAGGCGGGATGTATGACCCTACCGAGAGGGAGTTTAGGGGCTTCCGGGAGGTCACCGTAACCGATGCCGCAGGAACGAAATCCATCCACACCTTCGGTCAAACCGATCACAACAAAGGAAAGATTCTTCAGAAGGAAGTGAAAGATTCTGTGGGAAATCTGTTTGCTAAAGAAGTCACCACCTGGGACGACACCCATCCTTATACCGGCGTCCACTTCGTCTTTGTCTCCGAGCAGAACAATTACATTTATGACGGCAATGGGACCTATAAGCAGACCAAACAGACGTTCACTTACGATTCCTACGGAAATTTGGCTTCCACCACGGAAGAAGGCGACACTTCGATCTCGACCGATTCCCGTAAGACGGTGAATGCCTATACCTACAACACGACCGATTACATCCTGAACACGCTCTCCAAGACCACGCTTTACGACACCGATCTCACCACGGTCAAGGCCGAGAGATATTTTTATTACGACGGGGCGACTTCCATTACCACGGCTCCCACAAAGGGCCTCCTCACCAAGGAAGAAGAGTGGCTCTCGACGGCTTCAGGCTGCGGCACACCCGGAGTGTGCACCAATAACCCCAAGACCGAGATGACGTATGACAACTATGCAAACCTTCTCACCGTAAAAGACGCTCGCGGCTACATCACAACGAATACCTATGAGACCACGTACAAGCTCTTCCTCACCCAGATCGAAAACGCCCTGACGCACACAAGAAGCTTTACCTATGATCCCTGGATCGCCCAGATCCTGACTTCCACGGATCAAAATGGCCAGGTCACGACCACCAATTACGACGCCTTGGGAAGGGTCACAAAAGTCATCTCGCCCCTTGATTCCTCCTCCGAGCCCACCCAGGAGTTTATTTATGATTTATCCGCCGTTCCCAATAAGACCACGACCAAGATCAAATCCTCCGTTCCGGGCCAGACCTTTACCCAGCTCATAACTTACTCATTTACGGACGGATTAGGCCGTGAGATCCAGCGCCGGAGTCCTGCCGAAGACACGGCCAAGCAGGTCGTGACCGGCGTCGTGGAATTCGACACCAGAGGCCAGGTCAAAAAAGAATGGACGCCCTTTTTTGACGACACTTCCACGAGTTACCGCACTCCCACCCAAATGGGCACCTCCTCGAAACCGAATGTCCAGTTTACCTATGACGCGGTCGGCCGGAGGACCCGGATTGATTATCCGGACTCGACCAATTCCCAGGTTTCCTTTGACGATTTCGTAAAGACCACGACCGACCAGCGGGGAAAACAGCTCCGTTACACAAACGATGCCTACGGCCGGCTTGTGAAGGTCGAGGAATTCAATTCCGGCAACACTTACACCACGACTTATGAGTATGACGTCTTAAATAACCTCAAGAAAACCACAGACAATTCCGGTAACCAAACCACCATTACCTATGACTCCCTTTCCCGTAAGACCGCCATGACCGATCCCGACATGGGGACATGGAGTTACGCCTATGACCTGAATGACAACCTCACGAGCCAGACCGACGCCAAAAGCCAGACCATTTCCTTCACCTATGACGCTCTGAATCGGGTGACGCTAAAAGATCTTCCGTCAGGGGAGACGGACGTCACTTATAACTATGACTCCGCTCCTTCGGGATATTCTGGCCAGACAGGTTATTGGACCGGTCGGCTTGCCAAAGTGACCGACGCCTCCGGGACCCATGAGTTTCTTTATGATCAATTGGGACGGGTTCTCAAGGACAAAAAGACCGTGGATTCCGTGGCTTATGAATTTATCCGCTCCTACGACTCCATGGGAAGGGTGAGGACGTTAACTTATCCCGATACCGAGGTCGTGACCTATGCCTATAACAGCTTCGGGGATGTGGAGACGATCCAGGGAGTGAAGAATTCCGTCACCACCGATTACGTGAAGGACGTGAATTACAACGCTTCCGGCCAAATCACCTTCACGAAGTACGGGAATAACGTTACGTCAGACTACACCTATAACGCCAACACCCTAAGGCTTTCCAATATCCTCACCAAGAAACCGGACGGCACCACCAAGCTTCAGGACCTCACCTATACCTTCGATAACGTGGGGAATGTCACCCAGATTGCGGACACGGTCAATTCCATGTCCCAATCCTTTACCTATGACGATCTAAACCGCCTGCTCACGGCCACGGGGTCAGCTTACGGCGCCCAGACCTTTGTCTATGACCCCATTGGGAATATGACGAAGAAAGCCTCCTCCAATATGACCTATGGCGAGGGAGCCCCGGGCCCCCATGCCGTGACAAACCTTACCTGGACTTCAGGCTACGGCCCCTCCTTCTGCCGCGACTTGGGCTCCGGAAGCTGTACGTTTGGTTACGACGCCAACGGGAACATGACCGCCCGGGGACAGGATACGCTCGTTTATGACTCGGAGAACCGCTTGAAAGAAATGAAACTCCGGGAAGGGGAGTCGGGGAGCACGAATTACACCCTGAAACCCGGCTGGAACGTGATCTCCTTCATTCACCTTCCGGATAACCGGGCGGTCTCGAATGTTTTATCCACGCTTGCCTTTGGGACCGATTACGACCAGGTCTCCACCTGGGACAGTCCAAGCTCAAGCTGGAAGCATTGGGTGAATGACACGGATTTCAATGACTTCAGCCAGTTTGACTACGGGAAAACCTACGAGATCTATAACCCCGCAGGCACCGATAAAACCTTCTCCGTCACCGGAAAGACCCGGGCCACCGATATCACTCATAATATTGTCTCCGGAGATAACTTTATCTCTCCCGCCGTCAAGACAGCCACGAATGTCTCGACTGTCCTCGCAGGCCTTACCCTCGGCACCCATTATTCGGATGTGAAGCGCTTCAATGCCACGAGCCAAACCTGGGAGTCCTATGCAGGCTCTGCCTTCACCCAGTTTGAGCCGGGCATTGGCTACAACATCATCGGGCTCACGAGCGCCTCCTTCTCCTACGGCAAAACCGAAACCACCACCACCTTTGTCTACGATTCCACAGGGTCAAGGGTAAAGAAAACCTCGGGATCGACTACCTCTATTTACCTCGGCAAGGATTATGAAGTCGAAGGCAGCCTCGCCACCAAACATCTCTTCCTCGGAGACCGCCGCATCTCCACCAAAAAGTCCGACGGCACTTTAGAATTCATCCATTCCGACCACATCAATTCCTCCAATATCATCACCGATGCCTCCGGCAATCAATCCGGCCTTCTCGAATACGACCCCTACGGCTCCACCGTCACCCAGACGGGCGCCTCCAATCCCAAGCATAAATTCACGGGGCAGGAAGAAGATTCCTCCACGAAACTCTATTACTACGGCGCCCGCTATTATGATCCTCAATTAGGCCGCTTCATCACCGCCGACCCCACCGTCCAGCATCCCACAGATCCTCAAGACCTGAACCGATATGCCTACGCTCGAAATAACCCCATCATCTTCAATGATCCTACCGGATTGGGATTCTTCAAGAAGCTCTTTGCTTTTCTAGGGGCTATCATCGGCAATATCATCGCTCCCGGAATCGGAGCCGTTATCGGAGGAATGATTGGAGGAGCCATTGGAGGGATGGTTGACGCAGCAATTAAAGGAGGCAGCCTACTCAAAGGCGCCATCTTTGGAGCAGCGGAGGGGGCTATGATTGGCGCGGCTTATGGGGCGGGTGGAGGAGGGCCAGGCAGTAACGGAGAAATCATAGGAGCGAAGATTACTGATGTGGAGATGGTTGTGGGCTACACCGAAGCCGGCCAGGCGATCTGGGAAAGCTATACCATAATTCAGCCCATTGTGGCTGAAACCGCCTCTCCCATTATTCCTAACCTCATTGGATCGACCGTTGCTTTTGCTGGCCCGGAAATCAAACAGACACCGGAGAGAAAAACAGACAAGAACGAAACGATCCGAATTTTCTCCCGCCCCGTTCCTGAAGCCGTCGCTTTTAACGGGCGCCATATGTTCGCTGTGGATAGCAAAGGATATGGCTATGAATTGGAAAATTCAAATAAAACAATAAAAATAACTAGACATTCTCCGCAGGATATGAAAGTTTATTTCGAGAAATGGAGGGGACAGCTGAAGGGGCCGCTTTATGTGCAAGTGGACCGGATGCAGTTTCAGAGAACTTTGCGAGTATTAAGAGCTTCGAGGCATGGAAAAGAATATAAATGGCCTTGGAAGAATAGCAATGATTTTATTCGAGAACTAGTCAGAGGGGGGAGTGGCGGAGAATTCGACAGCGATCCTCTCGGATGTACACCGGGAAGTATTACATTCGGCGAAGTGTTAGATCATTGCTTTGCCTGATAATCTTGAGTTAACAGGCACAGACCTTAAAGTGGATAATTCAAAACAAATACAGATAATTCGACTATTAGTGGTTATTGGGGGGATCTGTGCAGGAATTATTTCTTTATCAGCCTGGGGCGGTGGTCTATTTACTATGCGGAAATTTACCATAGTAGGAACACTTTCACTCACCATATTGATAACCGTAATAGGAATGTTTTTTTTAAAAAAATGGGCTCTTTTAGTGAGTTTTTTGGTCGCTTTCGTTTTTTTTGGCTTTGGGTGTTTTGGAGTATGGTTTGGCCTACATTTTTACCCTACTGAGTTACCGCCTTTTTCATATAGGTTTTGGAATGCCATTGTTAATCCATTTGTTCCTCCTTTTCTAATTTTGCCGATCTTATGGGTGATTTATTTCATAAGACCAAAAATTTGGAGTCAATTTAAATAACGGAGAGAAGAAGAGAAAAAAAAGAAGGAGAAGAAAAAAGAAGGTGACCTAAGTTCTTTTACTGGGACCTGTTAAGTGTCGAAGGATCAAGATCGGTACCATTTCCAAAAATGCCGGATTTGAACAATACGTAGATTAACCTGGATTGCGGCAAACATTGAGGATCTATAGGCTCTCCCTAAGACCCGCTGGGAACAGGTCGTAATTCTATGAAAGCTAAAGTTTTTCCACAGGCCATTTTGTTCATTCTCTTTATTTCTTTTAGTTTCCTTCTACAAGTTTGGGCTGACATCGATGTTCAGAATCGCGAGCGAGGGGTATCCGTTTATCTAGTTCCCGAAAATGTTGAGAAGAAGGTTGAGAAAAAAACCATCCAACGGTTTATCATCGCCTCTTCGAAGAATCCAGGAATTGAAGGGTCGTCCCAAACGGCGGAGGCTTTGATGGCTAACCTTTTGAAATCATACCGTGGAAATTTGAAATATGGAATTTGGTTGGTGCTTACTAATCCGATTTCATATTCTGAAAAAGACGACCAGGAAAAAGCTAATTTGGAAGCTCTGGCCCACAAACACAAGATTCCGCTATATGTTTGCCGCGGTATGAATCTTCCAAATGGCTGGAAGCAAGTAGCTTAAAAAAAGAGATGGGCGCGTTACTTCTTAAGCATATTCCCGTACACATTATATTGTGTATTTCTGCCCGAGCCCGCTATTAAAAACTAGCTATAACTAGTAAAAAACTTGACAATTCGATTTTTATCGGTAATATTACTAGTTATAACTAGTAATTTATGACCAAACGATCCCTTGTCCAGGCACAGAAACAGATTTTGGAACTCGTGGCCGGTGGTCCCTATCCGGACGTCTATCTCGTGGGGGGCACGGCCTTGAGCCTCCTTTACGGCCACCGGATTTCGGAGGACCTGGATTTCTTCACACAGAAATATTCGCGGAAGCTCCACCGGGAACTCACCACCCATATCCGGCAGAAGACGGGTTATCGTTTCAGCCTTATCGAGGAGGAGACCCGAAAGAAATACCTGCCCATGGCCATTTATGAATTTGAGATCGGGAGGGGAGGAGTGCTGAAAGTGGATTTTGTCAAAGACGTTGCTCCGCTGATTGGCCCGCGCCAAAAGAGCGGGATCGCTTCGATCGAGGACGTCTATTACCGCAAGATTCTGGCGGTGATCGGATGGAAAGCGGGTGAATCCAGGGCGGGACGGACACTCGCTGGCGGACGGCAGAAGACCAAGGATTTGTTCGATATCTATTATTTATCCGCCCACGTGAGGCCCTTGAGTCAATGGTTTCCGCGTTATTTTGATCAGGGGGCATACGAGCGGATCACGGCCTGGTATTTGAGCGTCCCGAAACAAAGGGCAACGATGGAATTATTGGATCTCGTCCCTGATTGCGATACCAAGGCGGTTTTCAGGCATCTGGATGACGAAATCATTCATCAATTGAACCGGGAGTATGCCGGAATATGAAGCGCAAAAACTGGTATTGGGATCAGAACATGCCTTATTCCAAAATCAAGAAAATTTTGAAGCAGGAGGATGATCCGCGTTTCCCAAGACTTGCGGGAACCCTTTTAGCCCGCGTCCGGAATCCCAAACAGGTTTTCGAATTGGTGGCGCCCGCTTCCTTTTGCCGCCGGTATCATGCGATTGAACGTGAAATCAAATCGGATGAATGGACGAAGGAAAGGGCTGCTTTCTGGAGGGCCACTTATCTTCGTTTGTCGAAGGAGCTCAAGGGAAAAGGGGAGAAAATCCGGAGGCCGGAAGTCATTGAATTGGATGATTTCGACCAGGCCTTGATTGAGAAAGTCAGAGAGTGCCGGAAAACGGCGGTCCTGTCCCAAAAGGAACTTGCCCAGTTCATGGGTTATAGCCAGCAGTATATTTCCGGAATCGAAACGGGGAGGGAAAAGGTCACCCTCGATTTTCTTAAAAAGCTCTCCAAAATTACCCGTCAGCCGATCGATCTCGCGATCAAAACCTAACGGAGGTCGTGAGTTGTCAGGAATTGGCCGCCCGGTGAGCCAAAGTGGTTCATGAAGCGGCCCACCACGAGGCACAAAGCCCCAATTTCCCGTTGATTTTCACCACCGGCAGCTTTATAGTTATGCCGCTCCAATGCACCCTGAACCCGTCTTTCACTTTCTGGGAATCCCCATTTACGGATTCGGGATTTTTGCGGCGCTCGCGCTCGCGGCCGGTTACTTGGTCACGGCTTGGCAGCTTAAGCGCGAAAGCCTGGACACAGCGCTTCTTCCGGATCTCGCTTTCGCCATAATGCTTCCGGCTTTTATCGGAGCGAGGCTGGCCTTCGTTTTAATTCACCTTCAAGATTACCTGGCCCATCCCATGGGAGTTTTTCTTTTCTGGCAGGGAGGCCTTGTGCTCTATGGGGGTCTCTTGGGAGGGCTTCTCGGAGGATTTTATTTTACCCGAAGGCACAAAATTTCTTTTTTAAGGTACGGGGATGCGGTGGCGTTGGGCCTTGCTTCCGGCTTTGCGATCAGCAGGATCGGCTGTCTATTCGCAGGCTGCTGTTACGGAAAACCCACTCTCCTCCCTTGGGGAATTCAATTTTCCGCCCCCTTTTCGCTGGCAAGGCCCCTTGATGTCCCGCTCCACCCGACCCAGCTTTATTCCTTTTTGGCCGAGCTCGCTCTCTTTCTATTTCTTCTCTGTCGAAAGAGAAAATTCTTCGGAGAAAACCTTCTTTTATATTTAATTTTTGCTTCAGCCCTGCGTTTCGGGATCGATTTTTTGCGTGCCGACGTTCAAGCGGCGGGCAGACTTCTGGTTCTTTTGATGTTTTTCGCAAGTTTTTCGGCGTATTTGATTTTCAAAAATCACAACAAGGGGGTAACGATGAAGTTATTATGGGGAACGAAAGTGGGAGCACTATTGGTGGGAGCTTTATTTTTCGCGGCTTGCGGCATTGTGTCGACCCAATCACTCACCCGCGGCCATGACATCCGCCGTTCCGAGGTGAACCGGATCGTCAAGGGCCAATCGACGGAAAAAGATATCCTGACGCTCTTCGGTCCGCCCACGAAAATGCGTGACACGGCCGAGGGAAAAGAATTCCTTTATGAGTACGCAAAGTCGGGCGGCATCAAATGGAATTTGGTCTTCAGCGTCGGCGGGGGAACAACGACAAAAACATTGATTGTCTGGCTCGACAGAAGCAATGTGGTGACCGACTATGCCTTCAAAGCATCTTAAATTCTGGCTGCTTTTCTTGGCCGCTTTGATTTTCTTTGCCTGCGCTCATCAGGAGCCGCTTCAGCTTCCGCCGTCGATCGTGGGCGACAATCCCGATTCCGGCTGGAAAAGCTATTAAATCACGGAGGAGAAAAATGGTTGCGAAAATAAAAAAAATTTTAAGTTTGATTCTATGTGCCAGTCTGGTTTTTCCAACTTACGCGTGTTCGGCCTTCCGTTCGTCGACCCAGCTATTGACAGTGACCGTGGACCAGCGGGACGCCGAGATTTACATCAATGGGGTGCTGGCAGGCAAGGGGACGGCCAATTTGGCGGTCAAACGGGATCAAAATGTTTCGCTCCTGGTTAAAAAGGAGGGTTATATTCCCGTCCAGCGAACCATCGGGAAGTCGTTAAACACCACGGGCGTTCTTGACATCATCGGGGGCGCTTTGATTCTTTTGCCCCTCTTCGGATTGCTCGCGGCCGGAGCCTACAGTCTCGACGAGGCCAATGTGACCATCGTCATGGTCGAGAAGTAGGGGCCGCCGGGTTTCAATTTCTTCACGAATATACCGCGACCGCAATCGTCCGTAGAGGTGTCCGCCCAAAAGCGCTCCCACCCAGCCGAAGGGAATCATTGTGAGATAACTCCCCGCATAAGTGGCGAAGGCGGGATAAAGGACCGCGGGCGCGCGGATCCGTTCTTTTTCAGGACCGTGGAGATCCAAATAATCAAAGGCTTCATGCGTTGCAATCAATTCCTGGGCCAGATTAACCCCCGGAAAACTCCTGACCAGTGCGTAGGTGCCCCTCCACTGCTGTTTCGCAAAATCCTTTGCATGGCCCGCCTCATGTAAGGCGATGGCAATATCATCTGAATAAATATGAATGGTGTTGCTGAAGGGGTCATAGTAGTCGCTCATCACAAGTCCCCCCAGAGGACGTCCCATGGCGGCGGTCAAAAAGCTGAAGGGGATCGCGAAGAGCCGATAGGGGAGTCCCACCTCGTCATTTTTGACGATCCGTTTGATTTCATCAAAAGGCGCCCATTGATTGAGACGGACCTTCAAGGTTCTTAGTTCGTTTTTTCTAATGAAATCCGCCAGGACCGTTTCTGTTTCCGGTGAAATCTTATGGGTTGCATATCTCCGGTTCCAAAGCAGAATTTTGACCGGGGCGGCTAAAGCACTTGCCGTCCAATCGAGAGGAGGAATCGATCTGCCCCGCTCGATATCCGGGAAATGAGGGGGCGTCGTCGGCGAATGTCCATGAGCACAACTTGTTAATAAAGTGATCAACAATATCCATACCGTCAGCCGCATATTTTGAATAATATCATGTTATTTGATATGATTCAGCTTATGCTGGCTCGAATACTTTTTGATTGGTTGTGACACCTGGCAAGCCGATGATCGTCATTTATTCCAAGAATTCCGTTCCTATACGGATTACCGAAGAGCGCTGGAAGCACATTACGCGGCGTCACCCGGAAATGGTATCGCAGAAAGGGAAGATTGAAGAAACGGTTTCAAATCCCGATATTATACAGGAGGGCGATTTCGGAGAATTATTGGCGGTGCGTTTTTATCCGAAGACGCCGTTGACCAAAAAGCACTTGGTCGTCGCTTATAAAGAAGTGCCCAAACAGGATGGTTTCATCCTGACCGCTTACTTTACGGGTGCCCCTTCGAAAAGGAGGCGAGTTTTATGGAAACGTTGAAAATTCTCGAGGGAAAACAGCCGCTCAACTGGGAATATGATGAAGAGGCTGATGTGCTCTATATTTCGGTGGGGAAGCCACGCCCGGCAATCGGAACGGATATTGGCGATGGCGTGGTCGTCCGCTACGACAATAAGAAAAAGGAGATCGTCGGCTTGACCATTCTGGGCTTCCGTGAGCGGACTTTGGAGAGTTTAAAGTAAACTTCCTTATAAAAAAATCCGGTGAATCCCGCCCTTACGTGTCCAGTCTTCCATTCCTAACCTCTTGCCGGATAATCAATTAAAGGTCTGATAAAAAGTTTTATTGAGTTTTCATATCTTGTTGATACATAAAGAGTTAGGCTTGACAAGAGAGGAGTTATCAGGTAGAGTTTGGTCGCTATTTCGAATTCCTACGAAATAGCGGTGATCTTGATTGTCAAACCCAAAGCAAAACGACGATTCGCACTCTAAAAAGTCTCATCAAAGCGGCCACCGGCCGGCCTATCTCATCAAGGAAATTCCCTTTCTAGGGGAGGACCTTCCGCAGCTTCCCAAGCCCAGAAAAAGTGTCTCCGCTTCCGTCAATATTTGTCAAAGGTTTGAGATGGAGGAGACGAACTAGTGCCCCCCAAGCTGCTTGTGATTGACGATGAGACGGACATTCTGGAGATGATGGAGGGCCACTTTGCCCTGCGCGGGTTCCTTGTGTGGACGGCCCTGGACGGCGCCGAAGGGTTCGAGATCCTGGAAAAGGAGCGGCCCGAGGTGGTGCTCCTCGACCTCAAGATGAAAAATTGGGACGGGGACCAGTTCATCAAAAAAGTCCGCGAAAAGGGGATTCAGACCAAAATTCTGGTCATCACCGGCTATCAGGACGACACCCTCCGCGCCCGGGTTGAGGCCCTCGGCGTCGACGCCTTCCTTGAGAAACCCGTCTCCATCATCGAACTCCAGAAAAGAATCGAGGAGCTCGTCGGCATTGCCCAATGAATCCGTATTCGATTCCTTCTTTAATCGCCGCTGGCCTTACGTTAGTTCTTGGAATTTTTGTTTTTTTTAAAAGTCCGAAAGAAAAATTGAATCGGCTCTTTTTTATATTCACAATTTCCATTTTTGTCTGGTTGTTCTTTTTTGGGATTGGTTATTCGATCGTTTCTCCCCATTTAGCCCTTTTTATTTTTCGGTTAGCCTACTTGGGCGTTGTTTTTATTCCTGTCAATTGCCTCCATTTTCATCTCGAGTTTCTTGGGATCTATAAGCCAAAAACCATTCGAATCCTTTATTCAATCAGCTGTCTTTTTCTAATTCTCAGCCAGACCAATTATTTTTTTACATCGGTCAAAAGATATTTTTGGGGATTTTATCCGCAAGCGGGTTCTTTGTACATTCCTTTTATCTTCTTTTTTAGCCTTGTCATAGGATCGAGCAGCGTCCTTTTAGTCTATCAATTATTGCGGGGTTTTGTTAAAGGGGATGCGCAAAATTTTAAATACCAGCAACTCAAGTATTTGGCATTGAGCTTTATTATCGCTTATACGGCTTCGGTCGATTATATTGCAAAATTTGGAGTCGAATTTTATCCTTTTGGGTATCTCAACATCACTTTTTTCGTGATCCTCCTGACCTATGCCATACTTCGCCACCGTCTGCTTGATGTGGAAACAATGATGCAGCTTTTTCAACAGCATAAACTAGCGACGTTGGGCCTTCTTGCGGCAGGGTTAAATCATGAGATTCGGAATCCTCTTTTTGTGATCAAAGGAAGTGCAGAGTCTTATCTTGACAATTTAGGGCGGGGGGCGTTCGAACCTCCTGAATTGGCTGTCCAAAAATCAAAGGAAATTCTTGAAAAAACCGTCGACCAAGCCCAGAGAGCCGTTGAAATTATGCGAAGGTTTTCCAGCTTCGTCCGAATTTCCCGCGACGGGCAGTCCAGGCAGGAAGTCAATGTAAATGATTGTGTGAACAATGTGTTGGAATTTCTGAATCACGAATTGTCCACAAAAAAGCTCGTCATCGAAACCTATTTGGGAGACGGACTCCTCATTCCCGCGAACCGGAGGGAGGTTGAAGAAATCATTTTCAACATTGTCCTCAATGCCTGTCAGGCAATGCATGAAACCGGAAAGCTCTCCATTACCACTTTGCGTTCCGATGATCGTTGCTTGGTTTTAATTCGGGATACCGGTCCCGGGATTCCCCGGTATCTCCATCGCAAGGTCTTTGAACCTTTCTACTCTACAAAAATGGAGAAAGGGACGGGCCTGGGGCTTTTTATCTGCCGTTTTTTAGTTGAGCAAAACGGCGGCAAAATCCGGTTGGACAGCAAGGTGGGGCAGGGGACCGTTTTTATTTTGGATTTCCCTTTGGCTGGTAAGGGCTTGGAAGGATTAGACGATAATCAAAAGGGTGCCTTAGAAGCTGAAAAGACAGGAGCTTTCTCATGAATCCAAGCCAGGAAGCCACGATTCAAGTGAAGATTACTCGAACCATTTATGCCAAGCCGTGGCAGACTTTTCGGCGTATTTTGAGAATCGACAACTTCTCCACCTATATGCCGAATGTGAAAGAAAGCCGGATCATTGCAAAAGAAGACGGCAAAATCAAAACTCGATGGTCTGTGGAAATCGATGAAATTCCCATTAATTGGATCGAGGAAGAAGTCATCGATTTTTCAAAATTCACCGTTTCATTCCGGGCCCTCGAAGGCGACTTCGAAAAGTTTGACGGAAAATGGTCGCTCAAACCCCACCCTCAAGGGACACAGATTGAGATCGAAATTCAGGCAAAGATTGGAATCCCCGTCATTGAGCCATTGATCTCACCCATTCTTCAAGAAAAGATCGCGAAGAATTTCACTCTCATGCTCGAATCGATCAATAATAAAATTGTCTCGGATCGCTATTTGAGTTTCAAAAAAGGAGAACACAAGGATATCAGCGGCTTCGCCATCATTGGGCACCCGTATAATTTAAATAATCTCATCAGGTATCTCCAATACCTCAAACCGCAGTTTAAAGCCCCCTCCAAAGAATTTTTGAGTAAAGTCTATGAGCTCGTTCCCTCCTACGTCATGTACGATATCCGTAATTTCAAGTCCAGGGCGGGGGAGGAATCTCATGGGCTGGTCATTGTCAGCACTTTTGTGCCCGATATGTTAAGCCAGGATATTCAGAAGGTATTCAATAAAGTGATCGAGGCCTGTCGGGTTGCAGAATACCATCGCATCGGAGTCGCCGCTTTGGGCGGCTTTACCTCCATTGCGGGAGAGAAATTCGGACGCGAGCTTCAGAAACACGTGAACATCCCGCTCACTACGGGGAATACTTTTACAGTTGCGTTGGCCTTGGACGGGGTTCGAAAGGCGTGCGAATTAATGGGGATTGAACTTGCAGAGTCAAAAGTTTGTATTATCGGAGGTACGGGAGATATTGGAAGTGGCTGTGCCCGGGTCTTGATGGAGGAAGCCAAGGAGTTGGTTGTAACAGGTCGAGATGAAGAGAAGGTGCAGCAGATTCTTGGGTCATTGCGCAAGGTTAACGGCGCGAAAGTAACCGGGACGACGGACAACCAAAAAGCCATTCAGGATGCCGAGGTGGTGATCGCAGCGGCAAGCGTCACAAACTCCATTATTGATATCAACTCCTTTAAATCGGGAGCGGTCATTTGTGATTTGGCTTATCCCAAAAATATTTCCTATGTTCCTTGCAGCCGGAAAGATATTTTGATTTTTTCAGGAGGATTGACCGAAATTCCAATGGAGGTCAATCTGGGCTTTGAAATAGGTCTTCCTTCCACAAAGACGCTCTACGGCTGTTTTGCCGAAGCCGTTTTGTTGGACCTCGAAAAACGCTATGAAAGTTTCTCCTACGGAAGGGGCCACATTACCAAGGAAAAAGTGATGGAGATTGAGAAGATAGCGGACAAACACGGGTTCAAAGTCGCTCCTTTTTACTGGGGGGATCGTTTGCTTGACACGCCGGCAATTCAGGAAATTAAGAAGAAAGTGAACGTGTAAGTGAACCTCAATGTTTTTGAATCCCGAGAATTATTTTTTTAATCCCTACTCCATCCCCGTTGCAGGGGTGGCTGCTTTTCTCACCGCCATCGGTTTTTTCATCCTCAAGCAAAATATCCGATCCTTAAGCAATGTTTCGTTCTTCATTATTTGTATGGTTACAAGCATCTGGCTTTTTGGAATGAGTATTATTTACTCGACCCGTGATGCAATGCTGGCAGCCGACTGGTACCGCTATTTTACCTTCTTCGGAGTTTCGCTGATTGCGCCGAGCATTTATTTTTTCTCCGTTTCTTGGCTTGATCCAACCCACCGTAAAAAGCGGCTTATTTTCCTGGGCTATCTTTTGGCCGTGTTGTTTTACGCAAGCGGTATTTTTACAACGTGGATGATTGATGGAACAAGGCAATATTTCTGGGGTTATTATCCAAAATACGGCTTTCTAGGAATTCCCTTCTTGACTGTTTTTGTTTTTTATTATCTTGCCTCGCTTAGAAATTTCATTCTGGGTTATCAAAAGGAAACCCGGCCCCTGAAGCGTGAACAGATCAAATTTATTTTCATCGCTTATCTGATTACTTTTCTCGGCGCTTTCGATTACCTCCCTAAATTTGCGAATATTCCACTCTATCCCTTCGGCTATATCACCGTGTTGCTCTGGCATCCTATCGTCGCTTATTCGATTATCCGGTATCGGCTCATGGATATTGAAACGGTCATCCACAAGACCCTCATGTGGCTCATCACCTCTTTTTTGTTTACGATCCCCATCATTCTCCTCTCCTATTTTGGAAAAGAATGGCTTCTCAAACTAGATCTGTTTTCTTTTTCGGGTATCACCTTAGGATTCATAATCTTATTTGGAATTTATTCCCGCTTCATCCAGCCTCGAATTGATCATTTTTTTCAAAGGAGGCGTTGGGATCTCGCGAGAGTTTTGGAGAGATTTACCGACGAACTGGTGCATTTGAAAGAACTCGACGATCTTTCTCGGCATATTATTGAAACGATTCGGAAGGTTTTCTACGTCGAAGAAATTTCTTTACTGTTGTCGAGGGATGAAAACTCCCCTTTGGAATGTATCCGCAGCATCCCTGAAATGAAAAGATGGAATTTCAAGCGGGAACACCTCTTCATTAAATGGCTCGAGGGGCATGACATCGTTGTTCTGCATGAGTATATTGAAGCAGATCCCAAATACCGTTTGATCAAAGAAAATATCAAAGAATATTTTGAAACGGTGAACGCCCAGGTTTGCGCCCCCCTCATCGTGGGCCAAAAGCTTTTGGGGATCATTAATGTCGGGCAGAAGGCCAATTTGAAGCGTTTTAGTACGGCCGAGATCAACTTTCTTTCCGATCTTCGAAAAACCGCGGCCATCGCGCTTTCGAATTCGCTCCGGTCGATTGCCATGCAGGAGCACCTCATCCGCTGGAATCTGGAGCTTGAGAGAAAGGTGGAGGAGCGGACCAAGGAACTCAAAGAGACACAGTCGCAGCTCGTGCAGGCGGAGAAACTGGCTTCGATCGGCACTCTGGCGGGCGGGGTGGCCCACGAGATCAATAATCCGCTCACGGCTGTTTTGACCAATGTTCAAATGCTCAAAATGACGAATGAGGTTGAAGACAAGGAGGCTTTGTCCCTTATCGAACAGGGAGCCAAACGCTGCCGCGAGATCATCCAGAAACTCATGCGCTATGCCCGGAAAATTGAGGAGGGCGAAACGCGGGAAGAGGTCGATATTAATAAGGTGATCCGGGCGGCGTCGGACTTCCTCGGCTATCAATTAAAACAGGAAAATATCGAGCTTGAACTTGCCCTCGGGGAAACCGGCCCCATTTCCGGAGTTTCCAATGAGTTAGAGCAGGTGTTTACGAATTTGATTCTGAATGGTCGGGATGCGGTCAAGGCCGCCGGCCGAAAGGGGAAGATCGGGATCAAGACTTCTCAAAAAAACGGATTGGTCCATATCGAGGTCGCGGACAACGGCATCGGGATCAAAAAAGAAAATCTGAACCGCATTTTTGACCCTTTCTATACCACCAAGGACGTGGGCGAGGGGACGGGACTGGGGCTCACGGTAACGACCGGGATCGTGGAGAAACATTCAGGCAAGATTTCCGTCTCCTCCAGAGAAGGGCAGGGGGCGACGTTTTCGATCCAATTTCCGCTCGCGAATAAAAAAATTCTTATGGAGAAGCCATGAAAAAGAAAATTTTAGTCATCGATGACGAGGAAATTCTGACCAAAACTTTTGCGAAGCTTTTGGAAAAGCAAAATTACGAGGTTTTGATAGCCTCCCGGGCCGAGGATGCCCTGACAATGGCGGAAGAGGAAGACTTTGATCTCATCCTTTGCGATATCCGGATGCCGGGGAAAAACGGCGTTGAAACCATCCTGGAAATCCGGTCTTTGACGCAATCAAAAGGAAGGGGAGATATTCCCGTGATTTTCTTGACGGGTTTCGCGGATACAAAATTGGAAAAGGAAGCCCAGACACTCAACCCCATCGCCTATATTTTTAAACCTTTCGACACAATCAAATTGCTTGAACTGATTCAGTCCACCGTTCATGTGTAACCAAAAATCAAAAAGGGGAGAGAAAATGAAAATCCGATCAATTGTTTCATTGGCGCTTGTCCTGACCTTAGTTTCTCCAGCTCAAGTTTTTGCGGTGGGATCCGGCGGATTTGAAAATGCTTCTTTCAGTGCAAGGTCCCTTGCAGAGTCAAACGCTGTCGTGGCCCAGGCCGATGAGCCCGCCGCGATTTCCTACAATCCCGCCGGCATCACGCAACTCCGCGGACTTCAGGCGCAAGGCAGCACGGCTTTCATCAGCCTCTTTACCAAACATTCCGGGCGCAACGGAGATTCGCATTACTCTTCTGGAACGATCAGTGTGGTTCCCACGGCCCATCTCACTATCAATCCGGGAAAGATTTTTAACGATCGAATTGTTTTTGGCATCGGCTCGGACTCTCCTTTTGGCCTTGCCAATAAATATGACTCCAATCAGGCGTATGTCCATTACACGGGTTACAAAAACTGGATCAAGATGTACACCATTAAACCCGTCCTGGCGGCTAAGATCACGGAATGGCTTTCCATCGGCGCGGGACCCATGTGGTACCGGATTTTTGACGCAGGACAAGTCTTGGCTTATCCCAATTTATTGGCGGTTCCGGGCGCTCCTGACGGGCAATGGAGGTATGAAATTTCCGGCAACCGCTGGGGATGGCAGATGGGAATCCTTGCGAAACCGCATAAGAAACACCAATTCGGGTTTTATTTCAGGAGCCCGGTCACCATGACCCTTCGGGGACGGATCAAGGTGGAAAACGCTTCGCCGCTTTTGGGAAATCCCAATTTTGAGACCGGGGGGCATGCCAAAGTCGCTCTGCCATTAAATTTTACGTGGGGCTATGCCTTTAAACCGACAGACAAGCTGACCTTGGAAACCGATTTTGGTTTTACCCGCTGGTCCACGCTGGATCGTTTCAATCTGGTCCCGGATCCAACGGGAAGCGCAGGAAATAACGCGATTTTGGCAGCCATTGGCCCCACGGACCGGGATTCCGGAAATAGTCCTGCTCTTCATTTGGGGGGCAATTACAAATTAATGGATCGATTGACTTTTCGGGCGGGATGGCATTTTTATTGGACCCCGGTCCCCAAACTCCACTTCAGACCCTCGGTGCCTGACTCCAATAGTATGGGATATGGTATTGGAGGAAGTTATGCATGGAAAAATTTTGTTTTTGACGCGGGTTATTACAACCGTATTTGGTTCCGCCGAACCATTGATAACACTATCAGCGAAGCCCTCGGTACTTCCGTGGATGGCAAATATTTCTCCTATGCCCAGGAGTTTATCTTCAGCTTCACCTATAAATGGGAAGATTTGTTCGACAAATTGTTTGGAAGAGAAGGAGGCATCTCCGCTTCCGAGGGCGAAGCTTTGTGAGAAATGAATCCTTATAATTTCGCCGTCTTATTTTTTTCTTTCTGCACATTTTTTGTCAGCCTCTTAATATGGCTTAAACGGCATGACTCTGTTGGAAAAAGTTATTTTATTTTTTCTATATTCGTCACTATCTGGGGGGTAGGATTTTCGCTTATGATCGGCGAAAATATCCCTTATGAGGCGGCTCTTTTTTCAATTAGAGCCGCTCACGTTGGAGCAATATTGATTCCGGTAACTTGGCTACACTTCGCATTAATTTTCATTGACAGAGTCGCTGAACATGAAAATTTATTAAAGACATTCTACGCCTTTTCAATTTTTCTGGAAATTTTCGTATTTACTCCTTGGTTTATACCTGGCCTTCAAGAGCTAGCCGGTTTGCGTTTCGGGCGTGTTGGTCTTCTTTATCATGTCTTCACGGCAACATTCTTTACTATTGTCCCATTAGGGTTTTTTCAATTGTTTAAAAGAATGAGGATTGTGACAGGTTCAGAAAAATTACAACTCGTCGGACTCATTCTTGCGACGCTGGCTGGTTTTATAGGAGGAGGTCTGACGTTTTTGGGCGGTTATGGAATTAATTTGCCCCAATACGGTCTTTTTCTTATGCCGCTTTACCCCTTCATAATAGGTTATTTTATGATCCGGAAAAATCTTTTTAATCTTGAGGAAATTGCCGAAGCCGCCCAAAGAGCGAAGCTAGCAGCGATTGGTATCTTGGCTACTAGTATTAATCACGAAATCCGGAATCCTCTTTATGTCATCAGAGGCCTTGCCGAGTCCCATTTGGCAAATTTGGAAGGAAATGCCTATCAGAACGATCAAGAGAGGATCGCGAAATCGAAGGAAGTTCTATCAAAATCCATCGAGCAGGCTCAAAGGGCGATGGATATCGTGAAACGCTTCGCTGCCTTTGCAAAACAAGGGACAAAGGAAGAAACCCAATTTGAGGAGGTTGATCTACTGGCGGTTTTCGAAGGAATCCTCCCGCTTGTTCAGCATGAACTGGAGCTTGATAAGATCCGGTTGACGAGCGACATCCCAGACGATCTTCCGCCAATTCACGCTGACCGCCGCCACATGGAAGAAATCCTTTTCAATCTTATTGTCAACGCCTGTCAGGCCATGAAGAATGGCGGTCAAATTTCAGTGCGCGCCGAACAAAAGAATGGATCTGTCCAAATCGAAGTCGAAGATCAAGGTTCGGGCATTCCTCGAGATCGACTCTCCAAAATCTTCGAGCCTTTTTATACTACAAAAGACACCGGCACCGGTCTGGGCCTATATATCACGAGACAGTTGGTTGAAAAGAATCGTGGGAAAATCAAGGTAGAGAGTAAGTTAAACAAAGGTACCCGTTTCATTTTAAATTTTCCTCTAGGGAATGGCCGATGAATTATTTTGGCATTGTCAGTCTCTTTAATGGGTTGGTGGCATTAATGGTAGGTCTTTATGTTTTATTTAAAAATCGAAGGCACCCAGTTTACGTAGGTTTTTCCACCTTTGCTTTGCCCGCAGCTTTCTGGGCAATTTCGTACTCCATTTGGCAATCTCAAATTGATAGAGACTCGGCTTTGTTATTTGTCCGCCTTACGATGGCTTTCTGTTCCTATATCCCTTTTGGTTTTCTGTGGTTTTGTCAAAATCTTGTTGAGGACATCCAAGAATTGAAATTTCCTTCGATTTATGTATTGGCAGGCAGCGTATTTTTTGTAGCAAATTTTACTCCTCTAATGATTCCTCGGGTGAGTCAAAAACTTTTTTTCCCTTATTGGCCGGAGCCCGGCTTTTTGATGCACGTTTTCGCCATTTTGTTTTTTATTATTATCCCTTACTCCTTTTATTTGATCTTTCAAGCTTGGTTTAAAGCATCGGGGATGCGCCGATGGCAATTAAGGTGGGTGACTATTACCACTTTATTGATATGGGGCGGCGGATCCACCAACTGGTTTTTGTGGTATGACATTCCCATTCCACCTGTCCCCAATGTATTTGTCGGCGTTTTCTTTCTGCTATTGGCTTACGCAATTATTCGTAGACAACTTTTTGACGTTGATACTCTGGCGGACATTGTCCAGGAAGCCAAGCTTTCCGCGATGGGGGCGATGGCGGCCAGCATCAATCACGAAATCCGGAATCCGCTTTATATCGTAAAAGGCCTTGCGGAATCCTATTTGGCGAATAAAAGGGATGGGATCCTGGATCGATTATCAGCGGAGGAGCGGAATAAAAAAGCGGAAGAGATTTTGGAAAAAACCGTGGAACAAATCAGCCGGGCCATGGAAATCATGAAGAGGTTTTCAGAATTTTCAAGGTCTCGCGGGGGAGCTTCGACGCCGGAGAAGATGTCTTTAAGCGAAACAATAGAAAATGTTCTTTCTTTTGTTGGTCATGAGCTGGATATGGACAAGATTAAAGTTGAGAAACAGATAAGCCCAACCGCCACGATTCATGCCGATCGGAAGCAAATGGAAGAAGTGTTTTTGAATCTTATCCTCAATGCTTGTCAGGCCATGCCCAACGGAGGATCTCTGAAAATTGCAGATGAAAAACAAAACGGCCACGTTCTTATTCATATTTCCGATACCGGCGAAGGAATTCCATCCGACCGCATTAAACGAATTTTCGACCCTTTCTTTTCCACCAAGGGCGAAAGAGGTACGGGCTTGGGGCTTTATATTGTAAGAAAGTTAGTTGAGCGCAACAGTGGCAAAATTTCGGTCAAATCCAGCATCGGCCGAGGCACGACCTTTACACTAGAATTTCAAGGTTCTCCACACAGGAAGGAATAGCTGCCATGAACAAATCCATTCTTTTAGTCGACGACGACGTTTTGGTTTTAAAAACTCTTAAAAAGCTTCTCGAGACCAATCAATACTCCATAGAGGTAGCGAAAAACGGAAATGAGGCATACGAGAAATTTGTCGCTCAAAAATTTGATCTTGTTATTTGTGATATCCGGATGCCTGGCGTAAACGGAATAGATTTTGTGAAAAAATTAAGAGAACGAGATCGCGAAAAAAACCGAGTTACACCGGTTATTTTTATTACGGGTTATGCGGATGAACGAGCGCCTATTGAAGCCAACAAATTGGCAGCCGTGGATTATATTTTAAAACCTTTCGACATTGATCAATTAGTTGGAAGCGTAACTAATGTTTTGAAAGGTTGTTAGATTAATCATATGCCAAGAGAGAGTGTAACAAACGGCGCAAGTCTACGTTGGCGTCTTTTAAGACGTGCCTCATATCGAGGCTTAAGAGCTTTTTCTTATCTATTGGGCCGAGTTTGGATTCGCAAGATCGAGGGCTTAAATAACCTTTCTTCTATAGTGCCTTCAATTTTTTTATGTAGTTACACTTGCGATTATGATTTTCTAATTTTACCTGCACTCATACAGCGAGAGCTTGTTTTCTTGGGACCTGAGCCAATTATAAATAATAAGGGAATCGTAGGGTGGATCCTGAAGACTAATTTTATAGTATTCGCGAAGGGAGAGTACCCTGGCTACCGCTTTTTTCGCGAAGTTATTCGGAATTTAACAGAATATAATCGTTCAATCGCTTTTTTTCCAGATGCGGCGAGTTGTTACGGAAAAGAATTCGAGGAAAAATACGTCGGCATAGTAAAGTTAGCGATTAAAGCAAATGTGCCGATCATTCTTATAAAAATAGAGTGGGGAAAAATGAATAATTCGAGTCTTTCACGTTGTAATCTAGAGATCGGTAAGAGAATATACATTTCGCCAAACAATAATGAATTTCATGATATTTTTTTTGAGAAGGGAGGGGTAACGAAGTTTAGTGCCCTTTCGAAAGTCGATCTTCAAGAGATAGGGAGGAGACTTACCTTACGGTTGTTGGCTTCGAATATTTAGTATGGTCCAAATTTATCAGAGAAATTGGCAGAGAAGGATTATCAACGCTTTTATTTGTTATTTGCGCGATGTTATTGTTAACCTTCTTCCAGTTAAAAAACTCCCTTCCTTTATAATAAAACTGCTATATGGAGTAGAACCGAGTTTTTCCTTTTTTGTTCACCCGAGGAGCTATCAAGACGTATTCATCTCAGCCCCCTTCTTAAAACCAATTAAATTTTTTCTAAGAAAAAAGGTTGCTTATAAATTTGTGGCTTTAATCGGCCCCTTCGTCGTTAGTACTTTAAAAACACCTAGTGGGATTAACGGTCTTGTGGTAGCGCAACTGATGGTTCCAGAAATTTTGTTAACTAATCGAAAGGATTCATTGATTCGACTCAAGCGAATGATGAAATTTATTCGTAAGATCTCAAGAAGAGGATCCGTTGTTGGCTTAGGTGCCTGGTTTCCAATGTTTACGAAGCGAGGTTTGGCGCTTAGCGAAAGCGCAAAAGAACTTAATCTGGTTGTCACCAATGGCCATTTAGGAACTTTAATTTCTATATATCTGACAATCCATAAAATAGCTTCCCTTTCAAATTTTAAGTTATCGAATCTTGATATTGCCATTATTGGGGTTGGGAAAATGGGTGGAAATGTAGCTAGAGTCCTTAATGGAAAAGTTAGATCGCTTACCCTAATCGATATTCAGAAGTCAACACTTGATAAAACAAAAGATATTCTTGAAAAGATGCCAAATTCCTCTCAGATTAAATTCTTTTTATCACAAGGCGACGGCAGGGGTGTGCGAGAGGCCTTGAAAGGGACCCAGATTGGTGTCTGTGCTACGTCTACTTTTCGCAATCTTTTAAAGTTAAAGGATATGCCGTTAGGGTATATTGCCATAGATGATTCTAGACCCGAGGCCTTACCTAGAGATCCCAGAGGCGAAAGAATAATCTTGGAAGGTGGACTTTTGAGAATCCGAGGCGCCACTCAAGAATATGATTATGGATTCGGTAAAGATGAAAACGTATTTGGGTGTTTAGGGGAAGCGTTTCTTTTAGCATCTGATAAAAAAAGAATCATCCACCCAACTTTAGGTGAGGTAAATATAGAAAATTTCTATAACGCATTAAAACTTTTTGAAAAAATAGAAATCACAGTAGGGGATTTTAAGTCAAGCGACACAGTTATTAGCGACCAAGACATTAGAAATGCATTAATTCGTCAAGAGCAAAAGTTTGTTGATATGGAAATATGAGTGGAGATCTTAATCTTTTTATTTTTTCAAATCAAATTTGCTTATGAACCCTCTTTTAATTAATCATTTAATAGGTTTTTCTCTTTTAGTTTTAATACTACCTTTGATAGCTTGCCTAGTCTACTCGAAGAATCCCATGAGGAGATTAAACCAAGCCTTTTCGCTTTATTTAATAAGTATTAGCTGGTGGGCTTTATTTACTATATTCATGATTACGTCAAAAGATAAAGAGTGGGGGTTCTTTTGGGACAAAGTCTGCTTGAGCGCTGTAGTTTTTATTCCAACTTTGTTCTTTTATTTTGTCATTTCTTATATAGAAAAAGCACGGAGTTTAGACAAGGTTGTTAAAATAGACTTCTTGGTCTCGTTTATCTTTTTAATTCTTATTTGGACAACAAAACTTTTTGTTAAAGATGTTAATCCTAAGTTTGGAATGAATTATTTTACCGTACCCGGCGCCGCATATCTCTTCTTTGTGATATTTTTTCTGCTAAACGTTATCCTTGCCACCACTCTACTTGGCTTTTCGTTACAACACATACGCGACCCACAGTTTAAGAAACAAGCTAGTTTCTTTTTTTGGTTTTCAATCATTGCATATACGGGGGGTAGCTGTAACTATCTACTCGTTTACGACATAGACCTGCCTGGGGTAGCTGAAACTTCAAATTATGGTGTTTTGGTTTACAGTCTCTCTATTGCTTATCTTATATTTAAACATGGTTTCTTAGGAATAGAAGTAATAATCAAACGGACGCTTGTATTCGCCGGGCTTTTGGCGTTTGTGTTTGGGGTGTTTTCGATTGTTATGTTTGTCGCCCAAGAAGTTTTGGCGGTTTATTTTGGTTATAAAAGAGAGTTGGCGCTGGCGATCAGCATTTTCCTGATCGTGCTGGGGTATGAGCCGATGCGGGCGTTCCTTATCGAGACGACGGACAAGTTTCTTTTCCAGAAGAAGTATGACTATCAGAAGCTTCTGAAGGATGCGTCGCGGGGGATATCGCAGATCGAGAGTTTGGATTACCTCCTGCGCCTCGTGATCCACTTCATCACGATCCGCGTCCGGGTGAAGAATGCGGCGGTCCTGACCAAGGACCTGAAAGGCGGCGGAGGGTTCAGCCTCTCCTACCGCCGCGGCTATCCGGAGGGGTTCGGCGAAATTTACGCCCTTTCCCGGGACAATGCCCTGATCGACTACCTGGGCTGGGAAAAAGAGCCGGTTGAAATCGAGCAGGTCAAGGAATACATCGACAGGGGCGGCAAACCCGCCAAGAAAGGCCAGCGCCCGCGGAGGTACGACTTTTTAGAAATCAAACAGCAGATGGAGGCGCTGCAGGCGGCCTGCGCGATCCCGAGTTTTCTCGGGCGCGAGCTCCGCAACATCCTTGTCCTCGGCGAGAAAAAATCAGGGGATTACTATTCCAAAGAAGATTTGGACGTTCTTTATACGCTTGCGCAGGAATCCGCCATCGCCATTGAAAACGCGCGGCTCTATGACGAGGCCGTGAACCGTTCCAAGGAACTCCAGCAGATCAATGAGGAGCTCGAGAAGGCCCAAACGCGCCTCGTCCATGCGCTCGAGGAGTCGGAAAAAGTGAATCTGGAGCTCCAGCAGACGCAGGCGCAGCTCATCCACGAACAGAAAATGGCCACACTCGGCCGCCTGGCCGCCTCGGTGGGCCATGAGGTCAATAACCCCCTCACCATCCTTTCCATGAACGTGAGCCGCGCCATCATGAAATACCGGAAGGACCCGGAACTCCAGGTGGCGGCGATCCTCGACCTTTTCAAAAAAATGGAGCAGAACATCGGCCGCATCAAGGCCGTCGTCAATACGCTCACGGGTCTCCTTAAAAAATCGGAAAAGGGAAAATTCGAGCCGCTTTCCCTGAAGCTTCTCCTTGAAGAAACGCTGCCCCTCGTTCAATTCCAAAGTTATCTCGACAATCTCACCGGGACGGAAGTGGAATTCGACATCGCCTCGAGCATCCCTTTGATCCGGGGCGATCTCGAGCGCCTGCAGGAGGTCTTTCTCAATCTTTTCATCAATGCTTATCAAGCCATGGCCGGCCGCAGGAACCGGAGGATCGTGGTCCAGGCGCATGTCAAGGAGCCCGATTCCGACCCGGAGAAAAACGGGGGGAAAATGGTCGAGGTGGATTTCACGGACAATGGATCCGGCATGACCGAAGAGGTGCAGAAGAAAATTTTCACCTACGGTTTCACGACCAAGGGCTCCGCCCGCGGCTCGGGAATGGGCCTTTATATCTGCAAGTACATCATCGAGCTCCACGGCGGCGAGATCAAGGTCCAATCCAGCCCCGGCATGGGGACCACCTTCACCATCACCCTTCCCGCCTATGAGGAAACAAGCCGCATCGGCACCAACGGAGGCGGAAATTCCGAGAGATGAAAAAGATGAATAAAAAAGAAAAGGAGCTCTATGAATCCCTCTGTGAAACTTTAGAGATTATGGCGGACCCTGAATTCATGAGAGATCTTCGTAAGAGTATTCAGCAGATAGATGAAGGTAAGACCATTCCTTGGGAGCAGGTTAAAAGTGAACTCTTTAAAAAGGGAAGCCAGAGAGAAAACAGAGTTGTTAAAAAGAAACCGACAAGGTAAACTTCCCTAGTGAAGATTGTTGTTATTCCGTTGGCGCAGAAAAAGTTGAAGCAACGGGGTATTCCTATGATCTGGCTGGAAGAGACAGTGAAAAATCCTGACCAGTTTGTACCGGGATATGGCGGGCGTACGGTTTACCAACGCCGTTATGAAACACCCGGGAGAAAGCAGCAGCTTTTACGAGTCATCTGTGAAAAAGCGGGGAACGAGCACGTTGTAATTACGGCTTATTTGACTTCGGACATTCAACGCTACTGGAGGGCGTAACTATGCGAATTGAATATGAGCCTAAGCACGATATTTTAAATATTGAATTCCTCAAGGATGTTCCAATCGTTGACAGCATTGAGCTCGAAGGTGTCATCGTGGATTATTCTGCCGACCGAAAAATTGTATCCATTGAAATCCTCGATGCGGGCAAAAGAACCACAAAAAGCCCCCTCGAGGCAATTGATGTCGCTATTTTAAAGGGAAAATAAATCGTTTCGTTCCTATGGCCAAACGCAGAATCGTCGTTTTGCAGAATGATCAGGAGTGGATCGATTATCTTCTCGAGGCCTTTGACGACACCCCCTCGACCCCGGAGGCCGCGAAGAGCCCGCAGGAGGCGCTTGATCTCGTCCGCCGCGGGAACCCCGACGTGGTGTTTGCGAGTCCCGGCCTCCTGACCAAACCCGTCACCGCGGCCCTTCAGGCCCACCGCGCCTCGAATGCCGATTTCAGGGTGTTTTCGCTTGGGAAAACCGAGGGCCCGTCCGCCTATCCTTTTGACGGCGTTTTTGAGGGGATGTCCGAAAGCATCCGGGATTTCGAAAAGAAGCTGGCCCCGCACCTGCCGCTTCCCGCCCAAATCCATCTTCTCGTGGTGGACGACCAGCCCGGGATCGGCGAGATGTTCCGCGATTATTTTGACCACCGCACGGACCCCCAGTTCATTGTGGAAACGGCCCTGAACGGGCTCGAGGCCGAGAAAAAGATCGAGAAACAATTTCCCGACGTCATGGTGCTCGATATCAAAATGCCGGAAAAAGACGGCCGCGAACTTTTCCGGGAGCTCAAACAGAAGGGCAAACTGCCGCCCACGATTGTGTTCTGCGACTTGATCGCGTCCGAAGAAATCCTTTATTTCCGCAAGTGGGGGAACCCGGCCTTTATCGAAAAAGGCGCCCACACGAGCACCCCGCCCGCCCTCGCCGCCCTCATCAAAAAAATCGCCTACTTCGGCTGATTTCAGGCAAGCCCCAGGCTGATTTTAATCGCCTGTTCCACCTTTGCCAAATGAGTGTCTGAAAGACGGCCGATTTTTCTCTCAAGTCGGGTCTTGTCAAGGGTACGAATTTGAGACAAAAGGACGGCGGAATTTGATTTCAATCCGCCGGTTCCTTTGGGCAGGTGAACGTTGGTGGGGTATTCCTTTGAGAAACTTTTTGTCGTCAGGGGGGCGACGATGGTGGTCGGCGCCGCCTCATTGCCGATGTCGTTTTGGATGACGAGCACGGGCCGTCGGCCGGCCTGCTCGGAGCCGCGTGCGGGATCCAAATTCACCCAGAACAAATCCCCCCGTTTAATCAACATGCTTCAAAGACTCGCTGTCCAGACTCTTGAATTCGCGCAGGATCCGCTCCGATTCGCCCGCCATTTCCTGATAGCCCTCCCTTAAGAGTTGAGCCAGGGCATGGCGCCGCTTGAGCCGAAGGTAAATCCTGACCGCCTTCTGAATCAAAGTGCTCCTTTTGGTCTTTTCCCGTTTGGCCTCAAGATCCAGGGCGCGCCTTAAATCTTCCGGGAAGGTGATGCTCAAATGTTCCATCGGGCCCTCCTTGGTATGCATTACAAGTATATACTTTTGGAGGGCTTGATTCAAGTTTTGTTTTGTGATATCGTTATGATATCATCGGAGGGAAAAATGAGCAATATTTTAATCAGGGGACTGCCGCCCCGACTCCATAAGGAAATCCAACGACTTGCCAAAGAGGAGAATCTGTCGGTCAACCAGATGCTTGTCCGGCTTATTCAGGAGGCGGTGAAACAGGCCGAAGAGCGCCGGGAAAAAGTGAAACGCCGTGAGCAGGTCTTTGATCGTGTGATGAAGCTCCGTGAAGAAATTTATCGAACCTATGGCTCTTTCGATGATTCCACCCGGCTTATAAGAGAAGACAGAGACAGCCGCTGAATCCCCATGGAGACCTATGTGATTGATGCTTCGGTTGCCATGAAGTGGTTTTTCAACGAAGAAGATTCAGACAAGGCCTCGTTTTTTCTTAAGGCCTTGAGGCATGAGGAAATCAAGATTGTTGTTCCCGAAATATTCTATTTGGAAACTGCCAATGCCTGCAGGAAGCGGGTAAAACAAAAAAAGATTTCAATCGACACGGCCATTCAAACGCATAACGAAATGATGAGCCTTCCTTTGGAGCGATATCCGGATTATGAGCTTGCAGGCGTGGCCTGGACCAATTCATTGCAATATGATCTCTCCGTCTACGATGCGTTATATCTTTCCTTGGCGGAAGTTTATGCTGCTCCCTTAATCACCGCCGACCGGACCCTCCTCAAAATCTGCCGGAACCGGTTCGACTTTATCGAAGATTTGCGGGAGGTCGACAAGATTTTAATTTAACTTGAATTAAGGGCTTCGTCCGCCAGCCAATTTTGCCGCGGCACATTGACACGATTTGCCCTTCGTAAACAAAACTTTAACCTAAGGAGGGCAAACTCGTGAAAAACAAGATTTCCAAATTAATCCCCACCGAACACATCGAAGGCCGGATCTTTATCATCCGTGGTCACAAGGTAATCCTGGATAGTGACTTGGCGGAGCTATACGGCGTTCCCACCAGACGGCTTAACGAACAGATGAAGCGCAATCGCAGACGTTTTCCGGAGGATTTCACCTTTCGACTCACCTCCCGGGAAGTCGCTGAGTGGAAGTCGCAACTTGCGACCTTCAAAGAGGATGCAAATTTGAGGTCGCAATTTGCGACCTCAAAGGGAAGAGGTGGAAGGCGCTATCTTCCCTACGCTTTCACCGAATATGGCGCCTTAATGGCAGCCAATGTGCTGAATAGTGAGCGGGCCATCACCATGAGCATCTATATCATCCGCGCCTTTGTCCGGATGCGGGAGGTCTTCACCGTCAACCAGATTCTTGAAGATCGGCTTACCGAGATCGAGCGGGTCCTGATCAATCATGATGAATCCCTGCATGACCTCTTTGAGAAAATCCGCCTGCTTCTTCTGCCGCCCAAAAAGACGGATGCCGTCGGCTTTGAGGTAACGTCACCTCGGCCGGGCAAGATTGGGTGATTTAACAGGTCACAATTTGTGACCCTATCGTTATGCCCATCAAAACCTGGCCCATTACGGAAAGACCGCGGGAGCGGCTTCTGAAAGAAGGCGTTCAAAAACTTTCCGATGCCGAGCTTCTCGCCGTTCTTCTAAGGAATGGCATTAAAGGAAAGGACGCCGTAACATTCGCCCGGGAATTATTGACGCAATTCGACGGTTTGCGCGGATTTTTTGCAGCCGGGGAAAAGGAACTTCAAAAAATCAAGGGTCTGGGCGGGGCCAAAATTGCGACGCTCATCGCTGCCACGGAACTTATCAGGCGCAAGCTCGGCCAGGAAATCGTCGGGAAAAATATTATTCGTGATCCGGAATCTTTATTGGCTTATCTCCAAGCTTGCCTACGGGACAGGAAGAAGGAAGTTTTCAAAGTTCTTTTTCTCAATAAGGCCCACCGGATCATCGGAGAAAAAGACATTTTCGAAGGGACGGTGGATGAGACGGCCGTTCATCCCCGGGAGGTCATCCAGGCCGCTTTGGAGCATCATGCGACCACCCTCCTCGTGGTTCATAATCACCCGTCGGGCCGGGCCGAACCGAGCCCCGATGACCGGCTGACCACCCAGAAGCTTCAGGCAGCCTGTTCGGCAGTGGGGATCCAGCTTTTGGATCACTTGATTATCGGCGACAACCGGTATTTCAGTTTCTGTGAGGAGGGATTATTGTAGCCTGCCTGCTGCAGGCAGGGCTAGAAATCCATAAATTTGAGCCGGTTCACTTCCAGGGCGTGAGCCAGCTTTTCGACGGTCGTGATTTTGACCGGGGAGGGGTTCTTGCTTTCGAGTTTTTGAAGGTGTTTATAAGAGATACCCGCCCGCCAAGCCAGTTCTTCCTGCGTCAGCCCTTTTTGCTGCCTCAATTGCCGCAATTTCTTCGCAAACTTCAGCCGGATATCCTCGGTCCCCATAGCGAAGGAATTCTATAGGGACTCCCCCCGAGGCACCACCCTCTTTTATACACCTTCTAAATAACACCTTTTACTTGACACCTTAAAGTGTCGATATTAAAATGAGAATCTTTTATGGCAGAAGCCAAGCTACTGAACTTTTACCATTCAAAGGGTACTAAAATGAGCCGATATCATAGGGGTAAACCTGGAGGAGACCATGAGACCCCAAGGAACACCCCAACAGTTGGAACGCCGGCGGCGCCGAG